>OGRR01000346.1_pt1 | contig 42674 bp, 30 predicted proteins | sample 1553511 | NCBI WGS metagenome assembly OGRR01 (sample SAMEA2580040, study PRJEB22360) | human gut metagenome | biome: human gut; feature: human-associated habitat; material: faeces | place: Denmark | collected 2008/2010 | reverse complement strand
TTTAAATGGCGATTTTATCATTGTTTGCGTTACTTTTTTAATAATGCCCTTTATCGTGCTTTCTCCATTTCTACAAAGATAAGACAACTCAAAGTAAAATTTCATGATGTGTGTCAATGCCCTTTATCGGGCTTTCTCCATTTCTACCTTGCAAAAGCAGGAAAATATCTGGATATCTTGGTTAAGTGTCAATGCCCTTTATCGGGCTTTCTCCATTTCTACTATGTAGGTTATAAGGTAAGATTTAGTTTAAGAACTGTGTCAATGCCCTTTATCGGGCTTTCTCCATTTCTACTATGTAGGTTATAAGGTAAGATTTAGTTTAAGAACTGTGTCAATGCCCTTTATCGGGCTTTCTCCATTTCTACCGCTGCGCAGGCGTATCCAGGAAAGGTAGTAGGTATGTGTCAATGCCCTTTATCGGGCTTTCTCCATTTCTACGCTCCCCTCTGGGAACGCCCTAAAATGAAGCATTTGCGGACTCGATTTTGCAGGTAATTGTCTGACAACATCAAAATCTGCTTATTTTTTGCTGTTTTTGTGTCTCTTCACACTTTGTTCATATTTTTTTGTCATTTTTAGACCTTAGTTGTAAAAATGGATTTATAACTTTATTTTAACATATCATGTTATAAATGTATATAAAAACTTTCAATTTCCAATTTTTCCAAGTAACAGTTCAGCCATAAAAAATAATTGACAATACTTGAGCTTGCTCATTGTATTGTTGATTATCTTTTTATGGTAGAATAGCCTTTCATTTCTGAAATGAGGGCAAAGCCCTCGCGAGCACGCTCAGATGGAACAAATTTATTTGTTCCATCCTCACTTTGCTTTCGCGTAAATAAACACAAGCTGCATAGCAGCGACTGACAGCTTGCTGGCAAGTTTACGAATATAATAAATGAGAGGCTGAACTGTTACTTTTCCAACTTTCACACCTGGCAAACATATGTAGATACTTGATGTTTCAAGCAAACTAATTAACCAAATCGGTGCCTTAACATTAAAAAACATTATTTCTCTAACCACTGTTTTATAGTTTCCTCATCCATATCTACAGCACTTGCTATTAAAGAAATATCCATTCCCATATCATTTAATTTTTCTACTGTTTTTCTTGCTGCCTCTTTTGCTGCTTCTTTCGCTTTTCTCTCGGCATATTCCTCTACACTTTTACACATCTTCTCGTCCTCCTCACCATGTTTTAATTCTTTCATTCTTCTTGATATATTTGGAAATTTATCATCCTCGAAATCTGTTTTTAGAAAACATTGCATGAGTTCACTTATCAGACTATCATCTGCCACTTCAGTATTGACATATACTGACATTTATTATCATTGTTTGCATTACTTTTCTAATCCAATATCACATATCTGCCAAAACCCATGCTTGTATTCTTTCCTATATGCACAAGCTGTCCTGCAATAAGATATTCAAGTGACTCATCGCTTATGTTTCCAAGGACACATTCCCCTTTAATTCCGTGCAATGCAATATGGCTTTTATGTGTATTTGAATATCTGTCAATCTTAGTATGGTACACTTCCTGCTCTTCTATATATGGAAATTCACTTTCAAGATATATTTTTCCTACATCATTTCCCTCCATACAATTTAACAGATATACTCTCCTAATTGCAGCTTCTGTCAATGCCTGTCCGTCAAATTTGTTTAGCCATTGTCCTCTGAATTTCTGTGATAATGGTGTGCAAAATTTCAATATTTTTCTGTCTGAGCTGTTTAATTTTTTTAATTGATATTCGATATAGTTTGACAGTGTATTTATTATTATTTTGTTATTGTTAATAGCACCATCCCCAAGTATCGGCTGTCTTTTTTCGTTAAATATGCCTGCTATCTCAAATCTGCTTTTTTCTTTTCCTATTCCCTTCATCCCCAGCATATATAATGCCTGCAATATCTGTGAAAAATATATTATAACATTTCCAAATAAGATAATATTTACTTTTAGCTTGTCTCCTCTGCTGAATGTTGTCTGCTTATTTTCACACTCTATTATATATCCCAGACTTTCACCGTTTGTTACATACTCCGGTTTTATTTTTAATGGATGATAAAATATTCTTGGTACCGTACAATCTTCTTTGAATTTACAAGCATTACAATTTCTATCCGACAGGCAATATTGTTCAAGAAGCATTTCTCCCATACCGCCTCTTATCGCCGAAACTTTATTTTCCGGCATTTTTGTATCTTCTGTGAATTCAAATACTAAATTTATTTTACTGTATCTTATATCGAACTTTTCACTGTTTTTCATCCTACAAACTCTCCACAAATCTCATAAATGCTTTCTGTCCATCTTCCGTGCGTTTATAAACTCCTGCACATTCAAGCACCTTAACAAATACTTTGCTTATCTCATCATGGATTATATCCATTATATTTTCCGGAGTTATCGTATAATTTCCTATCCACTCGTCTACCCAGTCAGCGTGTTTTTCAAGTATCTCATCCGCACGAATATCTTTGTGATTTAATATTGCATCTGCAAGGTCGCTCATTTCCTTTTTAAGTCTTGCCGGAAGCACCGCAAGTCCCATTACCTCGATAAGTCCAATGTTTTCTTTCTTAATATGATGAAGGTCTGCTGACGGATGGTAAACTCCCCACGGTGCTTCTTTAGTTGTGATGTTATTGCGGAGCACGAGGTCAAGTTCGTACTTTCCATCACGCATACGGGCAATAGGGGTTATTGTATTGTGTGGTTCTCCGTCTGTCTCGCTGAATATAAATGCGTCTTCATCTGTATATGCTCTCCAGCTTGTGAGAATATGGTCTGCCGCATTTACTATACTGTCTGCATTTTTCCCCTGTAAACGAATTACGGACATAGGCCATTTTACAATTCCTGCTTTTACATCTTCAAATCCCGGAATTACAAATGTTTTTTCATAATCAGCTTTCGCCATTGCAAATGTATATCCGCCGCCCTGAAAATGGTCATGACTTAAAATAGAACCTCCAACTATAGGCAGGTCTGCGTTTGAGCCAGCCATATAATGCGGAAACTGTCTTACAAAATCAAGAATTTTCTTAAATACTGCATGGTCTATTTTCATCGGTGTATGCTCGGCATTAAATATAATGCAATGTTCATTATAATAAACATATGGCGAATACTGCATATAATACTGCTGTCCGTCTAATGTAACAGGAATAATCCTATGATTTTGTCTTGCAGGATGTGAAAAATGACCTGCATATCCCTCGTTTTCCTTGCACAAAAGACAAGCCGGATAACCGGACTTCTTTGCTTTTCCAGCCTTTGCAATATCTCTTGGGTCTTTCTCCGGCTTTGAAAGATTTATGGTAATATCAATCTCGCCGTACTCCGTATCAGTAACCCATTTTTCATCTCTTGCAATTCTGTCTTTTCTTATATAATTGGATGCCTGACTGAAACTATAATAAAAATCAGTTGCCACCTTTGGAGAAACTGCATATTTATCCTTAAATTCTTTTCTTACAATACTTGGCGGCGGAGTTATACAGCCCATTATTTTTGTGTCAAATAAATCCTTTGCAGTAATCGTGTCCTCTTTCATAATGCCGTTTTCAAAGGCATACTTCATCATATCTTCAAGTATCTCATGAACCGGTCTGAATGATGCAGCCTCATGTTTCTCTTCTGAATTTTCACACTTCTGCGACTCACTCAAATCCTTAGCATCAGAATTTTCATTCTTCACATCATATTCCATCACATCAAACAACTCTAAAAGTCTATTTGTAACATAAATCTCATCACATTCCTCAATTAAGCCATTAGCTTTCCCGTATGAAACAAGTTCACTGATATATTTAGTAATCATACTCTCATATCCTCCTGCTGTTTTTAGCAATCCTGTATGCCTGCTTCTTTTTCAAACAGAGAATACAGCACAACAATTCTCATTTATTATCAACTTTAATCAATAACTTTCATTCCACCGTACTTACGAATTTTAAGCACATTGCAAGCACCTTTTCCAAATACTTTATCCATCTTTTCAAGATATTCAGGTACGGCTTCATTTTTAACAAATGCCTGTATTGTTCCTGCAAATCCGCCGCCATGCACACGACATACTCCTTTTCCACACTCAAGTACAGTGTCGCTTATCGCAAGTGCAAGTGATACATTCTGATGTTTTATATCGTTTACAGTATATACATTCTGGAGATACTTGTATGATGAGTCTCCCGACTCTTTTACAAGTTCTAAAAATTCGTCAATCTTTTCTGCCTTTAATGCATCCGCTTCTTTTTGGACACGCTTATTTTCATTTATAAAATGAATTGCACGAAGCACGGCTCTGTCCCCACATTTCTGTCTAATCTCAGCTATATTTTCTATCACATCATCAATTGTTACTTCTAAGAGAACTTCTTTTCCAAAATAAGCCGCAACCTCTTTCATTTCCTGTGGTACTGCCGCATAGTCTGCCGTAAGGTCTGCATGAGAGCCCTTTGTATCCGTAATACATAAACTGTAACCATACTTATTCATGTCGAATTCAACCTTTTCAACAACCGGTTCTTTTGGTTTTGCAAAATTAACATGAACAAGACTTCCTACAGAACAAGCCATCTGATCCATAAGTCCGCAAGGTTTTCCAAAATATACATTTTCCGCATACTGACCGATAATAGCAATCGTGACCGCATCCATTTTTCCGTCATTGTAAAGCTGTGAAATAATAGTTCCCACAACCGTTTCAAATGCTGCCGATGAGGACAATCCTGCACCTATGAGCACATCACTTGTGACATATGCAGTAAATCCTCCAATATCAAAACCGTGGTCTTTTGCACCTTTGAGCACACCTTTTATCAGGGCTTTTGTTGTTTCCTTTTCGCTTTCTTTATAAGAAATGTCATTTACATCAATAACAATTTCTTTATATGTACCTGAGATAAGATGAATCATGTTGTCATCTGTTTTTCTCGTGACTGCAATAGCGTCCAGATTGATAGATGCCGCTAAAATCTCACCGTGCTGATGGTCTGTATGGTTTCCTCCGACCTCGCTTCTTCCCGGTGCACTGTATATTGCTGCATCTCCTTCGCCATAAAGCTTTTCAAACTTCTCAATCGCTTTTATATAACGCTCTGTCTGATACTCTATCCTACTCTCATCAACATAAATGTCTGTCAACAGGTCTTTGTAATCACCTTTCTTTAATACTTCTTTTATTTCATTTGTTTTTTTCATGCACAAAATCCTCCCAATTTTTATTATGTACTCTCGGTATTTTATTTCAACATAAAGCTAAACCTTTCAACATTTAACTCTAATATAATGCCAATTTATTATAATGTCAATAAAAGTTTACTTATTTTTACTAAACTTTTGTAACAGTTCAGCCTAAAAAAGATAAGTCAATAATACATGAGCTTGCTCAATGTATTATTGACTTGTTTTTTGGGGCAGAATAGCCTTTCATTTATGAAATGAAGTAAACTCAAGCTGCATAGCAGCGACTGACAGCTTGCTGGCAGGTTTACGAATGTAATAAATGAAGGGCTGAACTGTTACAAACTTTTATTGTAATACATGACTTATTAACAATATCTGAGCCATTATCCTGGTTTACCTTTTGCATTTCCAGATATATTTATGCAGTAGGAAACAGGCTTTCTTTTATGTAATCAGCTGTATTTTACAGAAAAAATCAGACTTTCTTTTATCATATCAAAACAAATAAACGCCATGAAATATAGACCGGCAGTTTTATAAACATAAGAAACAAAACGGGCAGCTATTACAAAATTTATCGTTTGCTCCAAAATAAACTCGACATTTTCAGCATATTGTGTTACCATATGTTTAGTAAACATAAACACATTTAACACTTTGATATACTTTTTCAACTTGTATATCAGATATTCATAAATCAGACTAACAGAAAGGACGATTTTTATAAATATGCCTACAATCCGTGATATAGCCAAAGCTGCCGGAGTTTCTCCCGGTGCCGTTTCAAGAATATTAAACAACGATACAACACTTCATGTTTCCGCCGGGACACGAAAACGAGTATTGGAAACAGCCAAAAATTTAGATTACAAAAAAATTCCAAGAGCAAACACACCCATAACCGGAAATCTTTTTACTATGGGAATTGTTTTGTGGTTTTCTGCCGAGGAGGAATTAAAAGACAACTATTATCTTAAAGCAAGACAGGGAGTTGAGGATTTCTGTGTGAAAAACAATATAAATATACTCCGTGTATTTCCGGATGATTCAGAATATTTTTCTAAATTAAATACAGTTGACGGTCTTATATGTATCGGCAAATTCAGCCGCCTTGAAATCAAAAGTTTTATAAACATATGCAGCAATATTGTTTTTCTTGATATGGCAGTAGACGAATTTAATATCACTTCATTATCAATGGATTTTGAACACGCCGTTTACAGTGCACTTGACTATCTGACGGAGTTTGGGCATAGTAAGATTGCATTTTTAGGTGGAAAAGAATATGTAGGCAAACATGAACTTATAACCGACGCCCGCACCACAGCCTACAAAAAATATATGAATCACAGAAAAATGGATTGTGAAACTTATTTTAAAGAGGGAAGTTTTTCTTTTGAATCAGGATTTGACATGATGAATGAACTTTTCCGTGAAAACAATATTCCGACCGCCGTATTTGCAGCAAATGATGTTATTGCACTCGGTGCCATGAAAGCAATCCGTGAAAACGGGCTTAAAATCCCTGATGATATATCCATTATAGGATTTAATGATGAGGAGACAAGTGCTTATATTACGCCGCCGCTCACCACAATCCATGCACCTGCATACGATATGGGACAGCACGGGGCAAATCTTGTATATGTCTCTTCAAATCTTAGCATAAAAACACCGCTTAAGGCTAAAATACCGTGTGAACTTGTGGTAAGAGAAAGCTGTAGGAGGATTTAAAAAACACCCGGATTATTTCATTTAAATAATCCGGGTGTTTTTTATTCTTATTAGATATTTTAATTTTTTACTTTACTGCAACTAAAATCCACTTCTGGCAGTCACCACCCCAGAAATTCCACTGATTTATGTTTCCGCCTGAATCCCTGCTCCAGTCATACACATCAAGACCTGATTTACAGCTTGATGCCTTTGACAATACTGCATATGTTCCATCTGACTGTTTGCTTAATTTAAACAACTGATTTGTCCCTTTGTTCAGACTGTACTGTACAATGTTGGTTCCGTCCGCAGCACTTCCCATTGCCACATCAAGTGCCTTTGTATAATTTGATGCTCCTGTAAGTATATAGTAATATCCGTCACCATTTGATACTATCTTATATTTCTGTGATGCAAATCCATTATACGCCCACTGCTGGATATTCGCATGGTCTGCCGAACTTCCGTCTGCCACATCTAAATATTTGCCTGAAAACTTGTTTCTTATATAAAATATTCCCTCCGTCTTGCTTACTTTAACTGAATTTTTTGTTCCCCATATCGTCTGATTATTTTTTCCTATCAATGAGAATGTCATAACTTCATTGTGGCTCGGTGTTTCATCCTTCTGCTTGAAAAATACACCTTTATACATCACACCGTCTATAACCATCTGACAATAATATGTTCCTTTAATATAACTCCAGCTTCCCGTCACATCCCCGGTGATTTTTCCGTTGGAATTTAATTTTATTTTCTGTGTTGTGAGCATTCCGACATTTTTTGTTGAAGCATCTTTTCCATGATTTACAAATTCATATTCTCCAAGCATATCTGATGCTGAATAACCTGTTTTTGAAATCGTACTTCCGAGATACTCATAAACTGCCGTAACCGGCCAGTTATCCTGATTTAAAAACTGCTGGTGTACTCTCACTTCATGGGACTCATTTCCGCTGTCAAATCTGGTGTGATAAACAAGGTATCTCTGATTGTCCGTGTCAATAAATGCTGAGTTGTGACCGGCTGATTTGTAACCCTGCATTATCGGTGTAAAGTTATAATTTCCCATAACTTTTATTCCACGGTCTGCCTGATTTGTCCCTGCAGAAAATACTGCTGAATTTCCTGCGGCATCAACATAATTTCCATTGATTGTCTTTGAACGGTACATTCTCATATGGTAGCCGCCGTCTGCCCCAAGCCATCCATATGTTACATAGAGATAATAATAACCGCTCTCTGCATCGTACTGAATGTAAGGTGCTTCGCCTGATTTTTTATATCCGCCTGCTATTTTCTTACCAAAATATCCGTCTGTGTTACCACTTGTAGTTTTTGGATATTTCGGTTGACCGGTAGCCGCGTCAAGCTCAAGAATATAAATTCCTCCTGACCATGAACCATATGTCATCCAGAGTTTTCCGTTTGCGTCAAATAAAATACACGGATCTATCGCATTTGGATAAAAACTGCTATTATATGCTCCATTTGATGAGAACCAGTTTCCAACTTTCTCAACTTTTCCGTTATTTATCAATTTTGGAATATTGGTATTGTTATAGTTTGTATTAACGGTCTTTGTACCAAGGTCAGATGTTGTCGTAACCTTAACATCTCCCTTTGTAAATCCAGAATAAACAACTGTATCTACATAAGAGAACGGACCTGTCGCAGACTTCGATACCCCATATCCTATACATGAACGCACAGCCGTTGATGATGTACAATAATAAATCATGTACGCACCCTTACTTCCGTCTTTCCATACATAATTTTTATTATAGATAACATCAGGTGCCCAGACACCGTATCCGCCCTTGCAATCGGAGTCATTGTAACCTGCCCACTGGAATGATGATGCAAGCGACTGTTCAAGAGATTCATTTTTTGAAGCTTTTGTGCTTCCACTGTTTTTAACAGCCGTCACAAGTTCCCATTTCTGACAGTCACCGCCCCAATAGTTCCATTCATTTATATTTCCACCTGCTGATTTGCTCCAGTCATATACATCAAGACCTGATTTACAATCACTTGCTTTTGTCAAAATCGCATATGTTCCGTCTGCATTCTGAACAATGCGGTATTTTTGCATTTCTCCGCCCCAATAACTCCACTGCATAATGTTAGTGCCGTCTTTTGATGAACCACCGTCAACATCGACACACTTTTTATAGCTTGTCGCACCCGTAAGAATATAATAATAACCATCACCGGTAGAGACAAATTTAAACTTCTGTGCATCAGAACCGTTGTAAGACCACTGACGGATATTTGCTCCATCTTGTGCTGAGCCATTTTCAATATCAAGGTACAATCCACTAAACTTATTTTTGATATAATAAATACCCTCGACATTTTCACTCGCATACAAAGATTTGTTTGTATATCCCTGAGTTCCCATAGCAGACCAGTTTCTCAAATCCTTTGATGATGCCTGTGCCATGTGTGAACCATAAATGTTGTAAGAACCTGTCGATGAATCATAAAAAATTGATGGGTCATGCACGGAAATTCTCGTTGTGCTTGAAGTAGCTGATGAACTTGCCGCCGCATTGGCATCAGCAGGTACAGCCGTCAGACCGGATATGCACATTGCTGCTGCCATAAGTACAGTTGTGATTTTTTTAAGTCTCATTTTCATACTCTCCTTTAGATTTGCCAAGCGGATATTCGTGGTACACTCCGCTCTTTGCCTGATAGTGTTAAATACTAAGCCTCCAGAAACTCTCCCGTACCCTATTAGATACTTTGCACAAATATTTCTAAATTATTTTATATTTTATGTTGATTATATCAGCATTATTTCATTTTTAAAATACAAAAAAGCAAAAAAGCCATATATTTTTTTAATTATTATACAACTTTTTTGCTTATTTTTACTATTTATTAAATTTATTCTGTTTTATCTAAAACAAAAGAGTCAAAAAAATCGCCACTTATATAACTCAATCAATCTCCAAAAGACTAATCCTTTAGAATCGATACATACAAGTGACGATTTCTTTATTTATGCCGCTTAATATCAATATTTATTTCCGATTAATTTACTCCGCAATAATATCCTTTACAACCTCACCAGCAATAATAAGCCCTGCAACCGCCGGCACGAATGCCATACTTCCCGGCACTGACCTTCTCTGCAAACAGGTACGCTGTACCCCTGGAGGGCATATGCAGTGATTTTTGCAATTATCATTTTCATCCTCGATAGGTGTCATAGGTTTTTCTTCCGAATAAACAACTTTAAGCTTTTTAACACCTCGTTTTTTAAGCTCACGGCGCATTACTTTTGCAAGCGGACACACTTTTGTTTTGTAAATATCTGCCACTTTAAATGCACTTGCATCCATCTTATTTCCGGCTCCCATGCAGCTTATTATCGGTATATTCATCTCCTGACACTTCATAACAAGCGATATTTTCGCTGTCACGGTATCTACTGCATCTACAACATAATCATACTCTTCAAATGGAAATGTATCTGCATTTTCAGGCAGGAAAAAGGTCTTATAGACATTTACCGTCACTTTGGGATTTATCTCCAAAATACGCTCACGCATAATATCTACTTTATCTTTTCCGACCGTTTTTCTCGTTGCGATAAGCTGGCGGTTAAGATTTGTAAGGCAGACTTTATCGTCATCTATCAAATCTATCTGCTCCACTCCGCTGCGGACAAGTGCATCAACAGTATAACCGCCGACTCCGCCTATACCAAAGATTGCCACTCTTGATTTGTGGAGTTTTTCAATACCTTCTTTACCTATTAATAATTCCGAACGCGAAAATTGATTTTGCATTTAAACCTCCGTATCCACTAGCAGATTTCTGCTCCTGCCGGCATCTTCTTTTCAGGTGTCATAAGTGAGAGATTTCCGTCTGCATCTTCTGCACAGAGTAACATTCCCTCTGATAATACACCGGCGAGTTTTGCAGGTTTAAGATTTACAAGTACCATTACTTTTTTGCCTACCATTTCTTCTGCTGAGTAATGCTTCTTTATTCCTGATACTATCTGTTTTACTTCACTTCCGATTTTTACCTGTGAGCAGAGAAGTTTCTTTGATTTCTTTACTTCCTCACACGCAATTATCTCACCTACCTGGAACTGCATTTTCTCAAAGTCATCAAATGTAATTTCAGGTTTTGCTGCTATATCTATTACTTCCTCGTCTGAACCTGTTTCCTCTGCTGCTCCGGCTGCCGCTTTCTGTGCCGCCTGAATTTCCTCAGCTTTTGCAAGTACATCTTTCACATCCAGTCTCATAAAGAGAATTTCAGGTGCATCTGTCACCTTTGTTCCTGACTCATAAAGACCGAATTTATCCATATCTTCAAGTGCACGCTCTGTTGTATTGAGCTGTTTTAAAATCTTGTCTGTAGTGTCAGGCATAAATGATTTCAAAAGGCTTGCACCGATTGTGATGCTCTCGATAAGGTTGTAAAGAACTGTTGAAAGTCTGTCCTTCTTTGCCTCATCTTTTCCGAGCACCCAAGGCTCTGTTTCATCGATATACTTGTTACATCTCTTAAATATCGTAAACACTTCTGTAATTGAATCTGCAACACGAAGTTTATCCATTTTTTCTTCAACTTTCTTTGGTACGGAGAGTACAAATGACTTAAGTTCATCGTCAACACTTTCCGTAACACCCTTATTTTCTGCAACTCCGCCAAGATATTTGTTTGTCATTGAAATCGTTCTGTTGACAAGATTTCCAAGTGTGTTTGCAAGGTCTGAGTTCATACGCTCAACCATAAGCTCCCATGTAATCACACCATCATTTTCAAATGGCATTTCGTGGAGTACAAAGTAACGAACTGCATCAACTCCGAACATATCTACAAGGTCATCGGCATAGATTACATTTCCTTTTGATTTACTCATCTTGCCCTCGCCCTGAAGCAGCCACGGATGACCGAATACCTGCTTTGGAAGTGGAAGTCCGAGTGCCATAAGCATGATAGGCCAGTAAATTGTATGGAATCTAAGAATGTCCTTACCTATAAGATGAAGGTCAGCAGGCCAGAATTTTTCAAAAAGGTCTGTTCCTGTTTCGCTTGTATCGTTGTTTCCGTCAACATCATATCCAAGTCCCGTGATATAGTTGCTGAGTGCATCCACCCATACATATACGACATGACCCGGATCAAAATCTACCGGAATACCCCATTTGAAAGAAGTACGGGATACACACAAATCCTGAAGTCCCGGAAGAAGGAAGTTGTTCATCATCTCGTTTTTGCGTGACTCAGGCTGAATAAATTCAGGATGTGTATTGATATGCTCAATAAGTCTGTCTGCATAGTTGCTGAGTTTAAGGAAATAAGCCTCCTCTTTTGCAGGCTGACATTCCCGGCCACAGTCAGGACACTTTCCGTCTACAAGCTGTGATGCAGTAAAGAATGACTCACAAGGTGTACAGTACATTCCCTCGTAATATCCCTTATAAATATCTCCCTGTTCATATAATTTTTTGAAAATCTTCTGAACCTGTTTCTCATGATATTCATCAGTTGTTCTGATAAATTTATCATATGATGTATTCATCAAATCCCAGATTGACTTAATCTGTCCCGATACATCATCAACAAATTTCTTTGGTGTTATACCTGCTTCATCAGCTTTAATCTCAATCTTCTGTCCATGCTCATCTGTTCCTGTCTGGAAACGTACATCATATCCCTGCTGTCTTTTAAAACGCACGATACTGTCTGCGAGAACAGCCTCGTAAGTGTTTCCGATATGCGGTTTGCCTGATGTGTAGGCAATCGCTGTTGTCAAATAAAATCTCTTTTTCTCTGCCATTTTTAACCTCCAATAAAATAAAAAAATCTTTAAGAATAGAAATATTCTTAAAGACGATTATACCGCGTTACCACTTTAATTTATCCGCACTTCACAATGCGAACCTCAATCACTGCCATCACAGTGCCACGCTTTAACGGGCGTACCCGGTACCTCCTACTTTTTATGCTGCACTATCATTTTTATTTACACCTACGGCATAAACATAAGATTATGTTCAGAGTGTACGGCTCCAAGACCATCTTCTGCCACATTCCATACGCCCTTTCTCAGCAACGGGTCGCTCCCTCATACATAACACATAATGTACCAAGCAACGCTACGGGTTCTCTGTAATATTTTCTGTAACATACTTTTCTTTTCACAGCCTTTTTCATTTATAGATAAATGTATTTTAATATGTGGGGTAATTTTTGTCAACTGTTATATTGTGCTTTCAAAACTATTTGCAGCATATATTTTTATACAGAAAAATCGTCTGCTGTAAAACAGACGCTAAATTTCATATAATGGACAGCGGAACGGAATACACCGCCTGCTAATTGTATTATCGATTGTTGTTTTTTATAATATCCTCTATTTCTTCCTCACCCAGCTCCACAATTTCCTCTATCTGCTCTGTCGTATAGCCTTTTTTATACATATTCATAACAACCTTTTCATTGTTCCTTTTCTCAGCTCTTGCCTCGCCTCTCGCTTCGCCCCTTGCCTCGCCTCTTGCTTCGCCCCTTGCCTCAGCTCTTTCTTCTATTCCTAAACTCAGATTACACATAACGCTCACATCCTCTCTCAACTCTGTATCAACTGGAATATTATACTCTTTCTCAAGAATATCAAACTTCTGATTTTTCTGTATTTCATTTGAAAGCAATGCACAAATCAAACGATGTAGTTCATATTTCTCATCTTTTTCCGGAAGTTCGTTTGTTATCCCTATCATCACAATGTTTAATAAATCAAGATTTCCTTTCCATTGATAGGTTTCTACTATTTCATCTTTTGTAAGATGAATATGCGCCATACTGTTATTTCCCATATTCATGCAAACCCATATACTGAATACCTGTTTTATATCATCATAGTTTGAATTTACAAAATCTCTTTCTTTTTGTGATGATATAAGTCTGCTAGCATAAAAGATTGCCCTGTTTAATATGCTATATGCAGTTGGTTCATCTTTTTGACATTCTATGTTCACTATAACCTTTGACAATTTATTTTCTTCTTTATCGGGTGATGGTATCCTTACATAAAATACTATATCAAACCTTATCATGCCCTCATTTATCTCTGCGTTTTCTGTATTAAATCCTACTATTCTCTGTCCTGAGTTATCCGTTTTTTCTACATTTGTTAAGCCCGGTTCAACTGGTGCAATCCCTATCTTTGGTTCACCCTCAATATAGTTTACCACTTCACTCGGCTTCATATCCTTAAATTCAGCAACAGTTTTTACTAATATATTTGCTAGTATGCTTTTTTGTGCAAGCAATCTTTTTGCATAAGTATCATACTGTATTTTTGCATCTGCTGCGGTTATTGCATTTTTTATTTCCGTATTCATTTTACCCCCATTTTTGCACACATTTTTGTATTAATCTTATTATAATCAAGGACTACTTTGAAATCAACTGAATTTTTATAGAGTATTGGCAATTATATTAATTAAAGGTACAGTTTTATATAAAAACAAAATTAAAAATAATTACAGTTTTATGATTATATTAAAAAATACCACAGAATAAACTATAAAATCGTCATATTCTATGGCATTTATTTTTTGAACTAAATCACTTAACTGTAATTTTCATTATTTTTGAAAATGCTCCGTAAACTTCTTCTCTATTTTCGTACATTGCAAATGGACGAACTCTTATATAATATACTCTTTTGGGTGTTAAATTACTTATTTTAATTTTATTGCTTGTCATTTTTAAAGTTTTAACACCTTTAAATATCATCTTTTAATATGCTTTTATATTCCAACAATCTATTTTGAGTATTCAGGTAACTTTGTCCTCTCACATAGTAACAATCACATCTCCACCACTTCGTCCGCAACTCCCATTGTTGATTTTCTATGCGACACAAGCACTACCGTCTTATTTTTATCTTTTCCTTCTTCTTTTACCGCTTTTAATATCACTCCCTCATTAAGCGAATCAAGATTGCTCGTCGGCTCATCCATCAAAAGCAATGGTGCATCGTGAAGAAATGCTCTCGCAATACTTATTCGCTGTTTCTCACCTCCCGACAATGTGTCTCCAAGCTCTCCGACCTGCGTATCATATCCGTCGGGCAGGCTCATTATAAAATCGTGAAGTGATGCTTTTTTTGCCGCAGCAATGATTTCTTCCGTTGTCGCTCCAATTTTTGCAATGCCTATGTTTGCGGCTATCGTATCATGAAATATATCTGTTTCCTGTGTTACAAAGCTCTCATAATCCCTGAGTTTTTTTGTTGAAATCTCTTTTACATTCTTTCCTGAAATCTCAACTTCTCCACTGTCTGTATCCCAAAAACGCATCAGAAGTTTAAGTATTGTCGATTTGCCGCAGCCGCTCACTCCGTGAAGTCCTGTTATTTTTCCTTTTTTTATCTCCATACTAAAATTTTTGAGAATATTTTCATTTTCATATGCAAATGTTACATTCTTTAAAGCTGCTATCTGCTTGTTTTTTCTGTCAGCAGAATTTTCTGTTCTATTTTTGTCTAAAATTGTTTCTGTAGCTTCTGCCGTAACATTTTTTTCATCTGACATAAGTTTAGTATCTGACACTTGTTCACCGGTAAATTTTGTACTCTTATCACCATACACTGCTTTACTATCTGACGCTTCGTCTTCCCATACTTCCTCTACTACAGGATTTTCTTCAATGACTGACAGCACCCTCTCACCGCTTGCAAGTGTCTGATTTAGATTGTTTGACAGACTTGCAAGTGCTACAACGGGACCAAATGACCCCATCATTGCCACTGTGCAGGTGACTACTGCGTCAAAACCAATCTCACCCTGCCGGTACATTTCTCCCATGAGAAAAAGCATCCCAAATGACGCAAGAAGTATGACAAAGTTTGTGACTGCACGCTGTGTTCCCTCTAAACGGCTTAATTTTCTTTGCATTTTTCCGAGTTTTTCAGAGCGTTCCTGCATCTCATGTCTTTTCTCTTTTCCCATACCGTACTGTATGGTTTCTGAAAGTCCTCTGAGTGCACTAAGTACAAAGCTGTTTAATTCGCCAAACGAAGTTCTAAATTCCATTCCCGTCTGACCGCCACGCTTTCCGTTCCAGAGCGGAATAAAAATTCCTACTATTATATATGCTGCTGCCGCATAAACCGCCGCAACAGGGCTGTATCTTCCCATAAATATCACCATTACAGCCGATGTAAGCAATGCTATCATTATCGGAGATATTGTATGTGCATAAAACACCTCCAGCAGCTCTATATCCGTAGTTATGACTGATATAAGATTCCCCTTGTCTCTGCCCTCAAGTTTTGCAGGACATAATCTCCTGAGTGCCGCAAATACTTTATGCCTTATTATCGCAAGCAGTTTAAATGCAATAAAATGATTGCAATACTGCTCCGCATAATGAAGCACACCTCTCATGACTGCCGCCATTCCCATAATGATAAATAGTGTTTTTATGCTCATGTCTGAAAATACCGTTGCAGGCTCCCCAAGTCCTTTTAAAAGCACCTGACTTGCAAGTATCGTGAGAAAGATTGCACACAGATACCCTATAACACCAAGCAATATCGCAAGCAGCATTATATGAAGAAGCGGTGCAACAAGACCGATAAGCTGCCCCATTATTTTAATGGCGCTTCTTCTTTTTTTAACTGATTTCTCTACAGACATCGGCATCCTCCTTTCCGAATTCCTCCAATTTTCTCTGACTCTCAAAAAGCCTGAAATATTCTCCACTTTTTTTCATCAACTGCTCATGCGTACCACTTTCCGCTATCTCTCCGTCTTTAAGCATATAAATATTATCTGATGATATTACATTGAACAGACGGTGTGATATTAAAAGCACCGTTTTTGTTTTTGCAAGTTCGTGTATCGCATCCATTATCATGCCCTCACTCTCGGCATCAATATTTGAAGCAGCCTCATCAAATATATACATCTCGCTATCATGCAAAATCGCTCTTGCAATACAAAGCCTCTGACACTGACCGCCTGAAAGATTATCGCCCTTTTCAGCAATCTCCATATCAAGTCCGCCGTTCTCGCTCACAAAATCCCAGAGATTAACCTTTATCAAAACCGCCTTAAGTTTCTCATCGTCTGCATCTAAATCAGCCATGATAAGATTTTCCCTCACCGTCCCCTTAAAAAGATAACTGTTATGTCTCACAACTTTCACATGACGCATCAGTTCACTCTCCGCTATATCTCCTATTGGAACACCGCTGAGCGTGAGTCTGCCGTTAAATTTTTTATTCTTTCCTGAAATAAGTCCCGCTATCGTGCTTTTTCCGCAGCCCGACTCACCGACGAGCGATACGAATGAACCCGGTGAAATATCAAGCGATACATCATTTAAAATCTTTCGGTCACTGTTGTATGAAAAATTTACATCCTCAAAACGCACTGACAGATTTTTAAGCTGTTCTTTAGTAAATATGACTTTTCCTGTCTTATCTTCCTCTAAATCAAGAAGTCCGAAAATCTTGTCACTCGCCGCCATTCCGTTCATTGCGATATGAAAAAATGAACCGAGAAGTCTCAGCGGTATAAAAAATTCACTTGCTAAAAGTACAATGCAAAGCGTCTGTTCAAGTGTTATATTTCCTTTTAAAAACTCACTTAAAGCCACTATCATTCCGACTACCGCCCCGCCGTACGCAACGATATCCATCACGCTTGTTGAATTAAGCTGCATTGTCAGAACTTTCATCGTAATCTTCCTGAACTCTGCTGCCTCCTCGTCCATCTGCTCAGCTTTCATGCCGTCAGCCTGGTAAATCTTAAGCGTTGTAAGTCCCTGAAGATTTTCAAGAAACGAGTCGCCAAGTTCCGTGTATATTCCCCAATAATTATTTAAAAGTTTTTTTGCAATTTTTTGAACTGCCACAATCGAAGCAGGGATTAAAGGCACACAAAGGAGAAGAACAACACCCGCCTTTATGCTCGCCTTTGCCGCAAGCACGATAAAAAGCGTAACAGGTGCAAGAATACTGTAAAAAAGCTGTGGAAGATATTTGCCAAAATAAATTTCAAGCTGTTCGACACCCTCCGTTGAAAGCTGCACCACCTCGGAAGTCGCAATTTTTTCATTGTAGGACACACCGATTTTTAACAATTTTTCATAAATTTTATCCCTCAAAATACATTTCACATCAACACTCGCTTTATATGACGCTCCCGCCGCCATCTTGTCACATAAAAAACGCACAACAAGAACCGCCGCAAACACGCAGGCACAATTAACAATATCACCCGACGCTGCCTTTTTTGCATACAGTTTTCCAAACAGTCCCGCTATCGTAAACACCGAAACCACCTGTGCAATAAGTGCCATCCACTGCCACATCACATTGTAGACTATATATTTTTTTGCATGGGATAATAACCTCACAAGTCTTGTTTTTATCATCTCATTCCCCGTCCCTTCATATTGATTATTACTGTTCATGCACAGCAATATTTTGATATGTTATCTATTTTTCCATCAATTCCTGCGGAATTTCTTCTGTTTCTTTTTCAGTTTTAATATAAAAAATAAAATAAATCACATGACAGAGCCATACAACGGCAAGACATATTCTTCCGACAGGCACCCTGCTCATCATTATAAAACCAAATGCCATAACAATAGTAACACTTCCCATAATGGTACACTTGCTTTTTACCGTCATTGACCTTTTCTGAACAAAACTTTCAAGATGCTTTTTGTAAAGTCCGGTTGATGTAAACCAGGAATGAAGCCTTTCTGAGCTTTTTGCAAAACAGAATACCGTTGCCATATAAAACGGTACTGTAGGCAGTATAGGAAGTACGATTCCTATCGTGCCAAGTGCAAGGCTCAAAAATCCCAAAAGCACCCACAAAAATTTAAGCGGATTTGTTTTATTATTCATATAGATCTCCATTTCGTATCATCCTGCCGTAAGCACATATTTGTGTCCGTCAATCTCAGTCACACCAAGTTTCACACCGTAGAGCTGCTCAAGCAGTTCACTTGTGATAATCTCCTCCGGATTTCCCTGTGCAAGCACATTTCCGTCCTTAAGACCTATTATCGAATCGGAAAAGCGGATTGCCTGATTTATCTCGTGCAGTACCATAACTATCGTAATCCCAAACTCCCTGTTAAGTTTTTTAACAAGTTCGAGTATTTCAAGCTGGTATCTTATATCGAGATAAGTCGTCGGTTCATCGAGAAACAGAAGTTTTGTATTCTGTGCAAGTGCCATTGCTATCCACACTCGCTGCCTTTGTCCTCCCGACAATTTCCCAATTTCTCTCTCTTTAAACTCCAAAAGATTTGTGACCTCAAGAGCCATGTTTATAAGTTTCTCGTCATCACCATCCGCACCGCTAAACATCTTGTGATATGGTGTCCTTCCCATAGAAACAAGTCTTTCAACAGTCATGTCATCGGCAGCCGTATTGTACTGGTGAACGATGGAAACACGCTTAGCAAACTCTCCAAGTGACATACCGCCGATATTTTTTCTCTGTAAAAAAATCCTGCCACGGTCAGGTACGAGATTTTTAGTCATCAATGAGAAAAGAGTAGACTTGCCACATCCGTTCGCACCCAGAATAGTTGTAATCCTGCCCTTAGGAATTTTAAGCGAAATATTATTTAAAATTCTGTTCTTTCCATAAGAAAACGAAAGCTCCTTAACTTTCATCATATAATCGCACTTCTTATCGTCACTCATCTAATCACCTCTTCCCCCTGAGCAATAAAATGAAGAACGGTCCACCTATAACACTCATAACAACCGCCGCACTGACCTCATACGGGCGGCATATCGTTCTCCCTATAGTATCGGCAAGCAAAAATGTAAATGCTCCTGCGAACACCGAAAACGGTACAAGTTTTTTGTGGTCGCTGCCGACGAGTATTCTGCCTATATGTGGCACGATAAGTCCAAGAAAACTTATCGCCCCGACAACCGCTGTCGAGATGCTTGCAAGCATTACCGCTATAACTGAGATTATTATACGAGTGCGGTTTACATTTACACCAAGACTTCTCGCCGTTTTGTCCTCAAGTGCAAGCAGGTTGCATCTTCCTATAAACAGCACCGAGAGCACAAGTCCCACGACAACATACGGAAACAATGTCGCTGCATCGTCCCATGTTTTCTGGGTGATATTTCCCTCGACAATAGATGCCACACCTGTTCTGTCACCTCCTGACATGGAGTTTACGACACTTGACATTCCCGTGAAGAATGCTTCTACGGCAACACCCGTAAGTATAATACGCAACGGACTTAAACCGCCTTTCCACGAAAGAGCATAAACGATAACAAATGCCGCTATACCGCCAAAGCAGGCGGCAACGGGTGTAAAGAAATAAAGCGTCGGTGCAAATGCTGTTATACATACTGCCGCAAATCCTGCACCGCTTGATATACCTATAATCCCCGGATCAGCAAGCGGATTTTTAAGCACCGCCTGAAACAGTACACCCGAAACCGCTATTGCCGCCCCCGCAAGCATTGATATTATTATTCTCGGAAAACGAAGGTCATAGATAGTTGCTACATCAGGATTGTATTTTATAAAAAGACCGTCAAACAACTTTTTAAATGGAACCTTTAGACTTCCTATATTTACCGATATGAAAAATAATATTACAAGTAAAATGATAATCATAACAAATGATACGATTGTTCTTATACGCTTATTTCTCAGATTTTTATGGTCTTTTGAAAGTATGTCATTTTCTTTTAAATCCATTTTAACCCTCATTTCTCCATATATTTTTATGCTTAGTGTGCTATCTAATTAATGTCCTGCACACCAGTAGCGGGTGATGCTTATCTGCGTTCAAAGTACTGTTTTAATTCAGCAAGTGCCTCTTTGTACTTAAAGGTCGCACTCATTCCAAATTTATCGTACGAAAGGTCATAGACTCTGCCCTCTTTTACGGCATTAAAATGTTTCCATATATCGTTTTTCTTAAAGTCATCATTAAACATTTTTATAACCTGTTTTGGCATCGCATGAGCCGCACGGAGTATAATATCAGGTTCTTTCTTTTTCATATCCTCCGTGTTTACCGTAAGAAATTCCTGTTTTGTGTCACTGTAGACATTTTCACCGCCTGCAAGCTCTACAAGATTTCCCACATACGAATTTGGAGTTGCTATTATGTAACTTCCCGGAAGTCCCATAAGAATAAGAACTTTTGGATGACTTTTAGTCATATTCTCACTTTTATATTTCTTATAAAAAGCCACAAACTCATTTATAAGGCTGTCAGCCTCTTTTTCCCTGTCAAAAATAATTCCCAATTCCTGTATTGAGCGGTACATTCCCTGCACGCTTTTCAGATTTAAAAATGCCCACTCCGTATCAATGGCTTCATATTTAGGTTTAAGGTCACTTTTCAATGATGACGGAGACAATATCCAGTCAGGCTGAACCGAAGATACGATTTCCATATCGGGGCTCATAGCCGTACCGATTTTTTTGACATTTTTATATCTTGACGGAATTGTCGAGACTGTTGACGAACAGACACCTGCAAGGTCAATATTAAGTTTGTCACAAATATCTGCCGTAGCAGGCGAAGTTGCGATTATGCGTGGATTTCTCCCAAGTTTCTTAACCTTTTCTTTCGCCGACTCAACTGCCGCTTTCTCAGACTTATCTGTAATCTTAAGCATTGAATTTATATCAATATCTGCTGATGAATTTTTGTCTGCAACGGTTTCTTTTGTAGATGCCTGCTCTTTGTCCGGATGCTGGTTTACACAACCGCCGAGCAGAAAAGAGATAGAAAAACCTAATATGACACCAAGTTTTAGCAATTTATTATGCCTGTTTGTGAAAAATCCATTTTTTATAAGTTTATTTTTCTTATACTTATTTGCGATAAACCCATTTTTTTTAACCTCATTCTTCTTCATCATCTTCCATCTCCTCTCCCCATCTTCGCCAGTTACGCCTGAAATAATAAACGACGCCTGCACCTGCCGCCATGAGAACAAGTCCCGATAATGTTATTGAAATCGTGAGCACTATCACCCATTTAGTCATTGTCATATTCTCTGACTTTCCGTTATTTCTGCCTGCGGTCTGTGTTCCATTTCCATCTGATGCCGTTTCCGACACTCCGTTGCCCTGTGAACCTGACGCATCAGAGCCGTTTTCTTTGCTCTCTGTTGAAAGGCTCAATCCCTGTGCATCAGAAAGTCCTGACTCCGAAAGTTCAGAGTTTACATCTGATGATGTATTACCGCTCAATGATGTATTGTCATTTTCTAAACCGGACGCATCCCCCGATAAATCACTATCAGAAGTTTTCGTGTTATCCGTCCTTGTATCTGACGATGCGTTTGCGTACACATGGGTAACAGCCATTCCCGATACATTTCCTGACTTGAAATTTTTAGCATATGCGTAAAATACAACATTTCTTCCCATTGGCCGGACATACATTGAAACCTTTACGATGCTGTTCTTATCAGAGAGAGAAATACAATAATCCGCCGTTTTTCCGTTACTGTCTGAGCCTTTTTTTGTCACTGTAGGACTGACCTGCTGCCATGATGCCGCCCCTCTTTTCTGCACATAAAACTTGTGGTCTGAGGTGTAATCCATAAGACCCACACGCATTGTGAGATAACACTGACCGTTATCCGTCTGCTCCAACATTCCCGAAGTCTTAAGAACACTCTCTACCATTCCCTGTCCTGTCGCATATGAACTCTCGCCGCCTACGTCCTCGACTTTGTTTGTAACCGGATGTCTGTAACAAGGCACTATATTACACGAATAAACTTTTCCGCTCACCACACTGCTCGATGTACCGCTTTTATTATCTGTTGCATCTGAACCTGCCACACTGTTTGACAAACTTCCGTCTGCCGTCAATGTATTTTTATCTGATACACTGTTTCCCGCCGAACTGCCGCCTTTTGATGTGTTTGTCTTTTTTGATGTGCCTGAATCTGCTGACGCTGTTGTCTTTTTTGATGACTTTTTACTCTTTGACGATTTGCTCACCGAAATGCTCTTTTTCCCTGCAACGATAGAATTAAGGTCAAGTTTAAGATAGACAGGCTGTGTTCCCGAACCTTTACTTATTGCATCCATAATAGGCACAAACACCTGCATAGGCACATAGCCGTTTTTCTTCGCTTCTTTTATCATAGGAAAAGAAACCTTTTTCGGATAATTTGTTCCGTATGTATCAGTCAGTTTCTTACCATTCTTCTTCTGGTAAGAAACGATTTTAGCCGCCGCAGCCTTACCCTTAGGTACACCGTTTTTTGTCACCTTATAGCCTGCTTTAAAATATTTAAGCCTGCCGAGATACCCCTTTGCACTTCCAACCGTAAGTCCTGAAAAATCAAGTATAAGCGTGTATTTTCCATTTTTTACACGCAATAAAACATTGTGATTTATTGCTTTATCTGACATTGAGCTGCTCTTTTTATCAGTTTTTAACATATTCCCTGTTATCGTGTAAGTTCCATCAGTCAGCTTTTTTATATTCAGCTTCTTATTTTTCTTAGAAGAATTTTTACTGCCCGTTGATGCCGGCTTTTTTGTTGCCGTATTTTCCCTGTCCGTTGACGGCTTTTTTGTTGCCGTATTTTCTTTGTCCGTTGACGGTTTTTGGGTTGCAGACGGCTCTGCCGTCACCACAATATCATCCGCCTTTTCGTCCGTTTTTTTAAGAGTGTTCCAATCTAATAACAATCTCGCAAACTGCGTTCCACCGCCCTTGTTTATAGCCTCCATAACAGGCACATAAACCTGAATCCAAGCCATACTCTGTTTCCATTCTATAGGCATCAACGCATAATGCGGATATAATTTTCCTTTTACATTTGAGTCAAGCCCCGTGTCAGGGTCGTTGTACTCATCATAAACTCCCTCATAATACTCAGTCACTTTTACATTCTCTGCCGTTGCTGATTTAGGCACATTTTCACTGTCATTCCATGACGGAAAATAATAAAATCCATACAGATACCCTTTAAAGATACCCGATGTAAGTGACTTAAACTCCAATCTCAAACTTATGCTGTTTCCTTTTTTTATAATCTTCATCGGCTGCATAACTGCCGAATCACCCATTGACGGCTGGTCAAGAGTCGCATGTCTTAACTTTCCCTCAATCGTATAAGCTCCGTCGTTAAAATCCCCTGCATAAACCCTCTTTGTACCCTCAAAAATGGAAAAATCCGACATGAGACTTAAAACAATAGCAACCGCCAAAATCCATGCCATCACCTTATGTTTTCCTAAAAATCTCATGTCGAACCTCCTGTTCACTAAAATTAAACTTTTTCTCTATATCAATTCATACCTGTATGTAAAGCGGTCATTCGCAATCTGCCTTTGCTGTTTACTGATAAACGCAGTCGCTTTGCGACCCGTAAGTATAAAATGCTTATCTGTATCCAAAAATCACTTAAATTTAGCTTTCTTTGCCCCAGCTTTTACTATCTGCTTTTTAAGGGATTTCTTTGTCTTAGCTGAAATACCCTTTGCAAACTTAACCGTCTTAAGTTTCTTGCAGCCTTTAAACGCATTGTTTCCAACTTTTGTCACATATTTTCCAATTATAACAGTTGTAAGTTTCTTATTATTCTTAAATACATTCGGTGCAATAGCAGTTACCTTAAACAAAACTCTCTTTATCTTAACCGTCCGTGGAACAGTTGCACTTTTCACATTTTTCTTTGCAGCAGTGAGTGTAACCTTTCCATTTGCTGTTACTTTATAAGTATTTCCTGCTACCTTTGCCTTTGTACCAACCTTTACTTTTTTTGTTGAACCTGCAGGCTTAGGACTGTTTGTCGGTTCAGGATTTGCTGGTGTATCAGTTTCTTCCGAATTATCAGGCTTCGCTGTATCTGTCGGTGCCGTCGTTGTGCCAGGCTTTGTTGTATCTGTCGGTGCTGTCGATGCTCCCGGCTTTGCTGTCCCTATCGGAGACGATGATGTTCCGGGTGTCTGCGATGCCCCCGGTTTTGCCGTGTCCGTCGGAGACAATGATGTGCCTGGTGCTGCTGAACTATCAGGTGCAGCCGACGCATTTGGATTTGCCTGTTTTGCCTCTGTCTCATTAAATGCCGCATCATCCGCTGTTGTCGCAGTAACAGTTGACAGGTCAAGCTTAAGATAAACCGGCTGTGTACCTGTTCCCTTTGTGATTGCTTCCATTATCGGTACAAACACCTGCAAAGGAACTGTTCCTGCTGATATATTTTTGTTATTATAAGAAAAATCGTACAATGCTTCAGGTATTACCTTTATCGTAACCTTATTCGGATAATCAGTTCCGAGCGTGTCAGTAAGTTTCACTCCGTCAGTATATGTTTGATAATCATCAATCGTAACATCTTTTAATATTCCTGTAGGATTTGCCTGTGTATCAGGTTTATATCCTGTGTCATAGTATCTTAATTTGCTGAGATACCCCTTAAGACTTCCGATAGTAAGGCTGTTAAAATCAAGTGTCAGATAATAAACTCCATTTTTAACGGTAAGTTTTATATTGTGATTTATCGCACTGTCACTCATTGATACCGTTCCGTCAGGTTTCTGCATATTTCCCGTAACTTTATAAACTCCGTCACTCAATGAAGCAAAGCCTAAAGCCTGCTCATTTTCATCCGTCAATGCGGTAAGTGTGTCCCAGTAAAGTGTAACTGTTGAATCAATATTAAATTTACCTTTATCAAAGTTAACTCCCGAAACAACTCCGTCAAGTTTTTTCATGGCTTCAACATAAAGATAAACATTATTTACATAAGTCTGTCTCAGACCGTCAAGCGGAACTGTAATGTTCGTCACGACATTCTGCTGACCAATAGTTGGAACTTCGGCTGACTCCGTCTCATAAGTCACCCCGTCCATAGTAAGATTTTCCGCTGAAATATTATTTCCCTTATACCAGCCGTTATATCCTAGTACATAAAGCGGCTCTTTGTCAGAACCGGAAACCATCTGATATGTAAGGTACATTTTTCCCGAAGCGTCAACACGGATATAACCGAGTGCCTTTTTCTCTTCCCCGACAAGTCCGTGGTCAACAACATCCGTGCGGTCCTTTAACTCAATACTGTAAAATCCCGGCTTTAATGCTTCTGTAGGTGCATCAGGGATAACTTCCTTTTCAATCGTTACGCCGAGTGCATTCATTGCCGCTTCTTTAATGGCATTTGATGAAGCTGTCGCTCCTGAAACCGCATCAAGTCCGTTAAGTTTTTCAGCATCATTGCGGTAAAGTCCGACAAGTTTTTCTTTCATTCCTTTTGCGGCTTTGTTGAAATAAACCTGATTTTCATCTGCAGAATCGCCCTTAAAATCAGAACCCTCTATGACAACATCACTTATCTGACCGTCTTTTACGCTGACTTTTACGCCTACATTATATTTTCCGAACTGCTGAACCTCTGACACTCCCTGCTCTGTTGTATAGTTGAGCGAAGTATCTCCCGAAAGCACGGCATTTGCATAATCGACCAAAAGATAAGCGTCAGGTGCATAACCCATTGCTTCAACAAACATACTCATATAAATTCCGTTTTCCGTCTTTGCCGCATCAGGAATCTTAAATGAAATCTCCTTTGGAACTGTCTTTGCTTTCTGTTCACTTCCGTTTGTAAAATACACATCCTGTGTTGAGATTACAGTCGCATTGACAGACGCATCACCTGTATTTGGCTTTGTCTGTGACTGATAAATCTTATAATCCGTTGCATAATCAGTCGCTGTTCCAACTGTAACGCTTCTAAGCACAATATTGAGAGCTGCATCACCGTTTTCATCAATTTTAAGCACTCCGTACTTTCCGATGCTCTCCTTTGCCGCTGACTCCTGCTCAAGATTATTAGCGTTTTTAAGTGACAACGGCACTATGTATGTGCTGTTTTTACTGAGAGCCGTTGCTGATTTTCCAAATGCCACCGTACTGTTTTCAGCGGCAAGAGCCACCACATCATCTGTGGCAGCCCATGCACACTGACCGAATACCATGGCTCCTGCAAGCATTACTGCCGCAAATTTTGTCTGCCATTTCTTCAATCTCATCTTAACTCCTCATTTCTTAAGTCGATACCTCACCGGCATGACCTACATTGCCTTTGCGTTAATAAAAATTATTTTTTTATAGTTACCTTTACTATTGAAGAATACTTTCCATATACTTTCTTCTTTCCTGAAACTCTGTATGCCCTTATTTTGAAGAAGTATGATTTTTTCTTCTTTAATTTTTTATTTGTATATTTGACAATACTACCCTTTTTAATAGTTGCTATCTTCTTAAATTTGCCTTTCTTCTTATCAGCACGATATACTTCGTAGCCTGATGCCTTTGAAACTTTCTTCCATGAGACAACAGCTTTAAGTTTCTTGACATTCTTTACTTTGACACCCTTAACTGCCGCAACCTTAACCGTTGGTGTCTTTGTCGGCTTCTTAGTTGGTTTTACCGTCGGCTTAACTGTAGGTGTTGCTTTTGGTTCTGTTGACTCTTCCGGCTTCTTAGCCGGCTCTGCACTCGGTGTGTTTGCCGGTGCCGGCACTGCACTTTCTGTCGGTGCAGGTGTCTGTGTAGGTACCTGTGTAGGTGTCTGGCTTGGTATGCCCGGTGCTTCTTTCTTCTTAAGATTTGATATTGCAGTCTGAATATCAGCCGCTGCTTTATCAAGTTCTGCCTGTGCCGCACGCTCTGTGATTCGCTGTCCTGCTGCCGCAACCGCATCCTTTAATGCCTTATAAGACTCTGCCGTATAATCACTCTCTGTGATTGCATCTGCTTCTTTTATCTTCGCTTCAAGTGCTGTCTTATCTCCTGCTTTCACAAGTTTTGCAACTGCACTGTCAAGTGATGCCTTTGCATTTACCACACTATCTTTCTCTTTGCCCTCTGCCGCTGTTTTTGCATTTGCAACTGCTGACGCAATGTCCGCATTTTTCCAGCTTGCAGCCGTGTATAAGTTTTCATCTAATGCTGATGCACTCTCAATGGCACTGTTAAGTCCTGACAATTCATCAGCAGAAGCAACCTTTACAAGTGCTTTCATGGCATTTGTAAGTTTTGTGACAAATTCTTTTGAAATATCTTCTGTCACATCATCGTCTGCTGTTGCATCTACTTCATCATAAATTTCTTTTGCTGTTTTATAAGAGCTTTCCGTGTAATCATCAGGATTTAATTCCTCAAATGCTCTCATCTGTTTACCGAGTTCTTTTGCTGATACAGTGAATGAACCGTCTTCATTTTCTTTAATACTGTACTGTGCCGTGCGTACCGAACCCTCAAGAAGTTCCTTTGCAGCTTCCTGTGTAATTTCAGTTCCCTGTAAATCCTGCTTGCCCATTACCCATGTACTGTCATAAATATGTGTAGGACCTGCTCCCATTAACGCTGTGAGATATGCCGCACCTGTTACTTTTGTACCATTCTTAACATATACATGACCTACTGACATCAATGCCATTGCTAACGCCTCAACATTTACACCGTCAAGTACAAGAGCTGTTGTTTTTGAATTACCTGCAAACACGGCGGTGCTTGTTGTGATTTTTCCTGTCTTTTTCTCTGAGCTGTCTACAATAGTACACTTTCCTGCATTTCCTGTGATTGCATTGTCACCGAGTTTCAACAGATAACCATTGAGGTCGAGCGTAAAGTTTTTGTAGAATGTAAATGAGTCTGCTGAACTCACATCCATATCCTCGTTTAACTTAACAGTCTGACCGTCCTTAGCATAAATGAGAGCAAGTGATGCATCCTTTTCCTTTATGTTCTTGGCAACACTTCCGTCTGCATTGTAGATAGTTGCAACATATTTTGCATCCGGGTCCTCCTTTTCAGTACCCTCAACGACTGTCGTATATCCTGCATACTCTCCAGCACTTACCTCGCCTAAGATATATCCTGACTTTGTCTCATAAGGTCCGCCCACAGCACCCTTTCCTTCAACTGCCTTAAAGTAACCGCCCTCTATCATTGCAGGTGTTCCATTTACCAAAATTCCAACGCCTGACCTTGATTTTTCAGCCGAATATACACCATTTTTTATTGTGACTGTTCCTGCACCGTCTACCGTAAGTGCAGCTTTTAAGTTGTTGTTTTCCGCAAGGATTGATGTTACATTATCAAGTTCCGTATCTTCATTCGAGCCTAATGAAAGTCCGCTGAATTTGCTGTTCTTTACTACTGCCTTTCCTGAAACATCAACTGTTGCTTTGTCCGACACTTCACAATCTTCAACATCAGCACTTATTCCCATAAGCTCTAATTTTCCTAATTTACTGTTTTTTACAACTGATTTTTCTTTCCCGCCATGACCTACGGAAACCAGATTGTCCGTCGTACAGTTATCCATCTCAAAATCAATACCCTCATCGAGATAACCGAAATAAACATTATTTGTATTTCTGCCGTATCCTGTAAAGCCTGTTGTCACAGCTTTATTTGTAAGCATACAGTTTTTAAGAGTCACAGCGATATGAGGTAAATCCTGCATACAAACATAACCATCAGACATTATGTAGTTACCAATCTGTCCCTCAAGGGCAACTCCGTCAGCCGTAAGTGAACCAGCAGCCACGGCTATTGATGTAGATGTATCTATAGCCTCATCATAACGCTCATGTGTGATGCTTCCTGTCTTATCCTTACTGCTATCCTTTATTGTCACATCTCCTCTTACCGTAAAGATGTTAGCTTTCTGTGCGAGAGTATATCCGTTAAGGTCAAGTGTTCCGCCTTTAACAGTCACATCCTCATCAAATTCAGCATTTGAGGCAAGTTTGACAGTCACACCCTCACTCATTGTCTTAACTGCCTCTGCCATGTCAGTCTTTACATCAGCCTTTGCAGTAGCATCATATGTAACATACTCTTTTTCCATCTCGGAAATCGCCGTATCATCGCTTACTTTCTCAATGTTTGCCCAGTCAAGACCAATGCACGCATCCTGATTGATGCTCATAACACTTATATACATTCTGACTGCAACAACATTCTGCTTTAGGTCAGGCACAATAAATGAAATCTGGGCAGGCTTTTTCTTTCCGTTCACTGTATATGTCTTATCAACATGAGCCTTATAACGGTTTCCGCTTGTTGCCGTTGCATTTCCGTCAAGATAATTCTGTGTATTCTCATATACAGTCCAGTCATTTGCAGCATCTAACATCCCCATAGCTTCTATAGCCTGTGTTGCCGTCGTGAGTGTAGCAGTTCCGTCCTTGTGTATTACAAGAGTTGCATTTCCCGGGAAACAACCTCCCGCCATAGATGTCTCTTTCATATATCCTGCTGATGTGTACTGCTTTGTCGATTCGGATCTTCCTCCGTTCAACAGCTCAATAGGAATACTGTAAGTTCCGGGGGCAAGTTTCTTCTGAAAACTTCCTCGTCCGACAGTAACCTGTGCAAGCTCCAGCTTATCCATAGCAGCTATAAGTGCCTGCCTTCCAGTATATTCGTCGTTCTTGTCTCCACGAATTGATATTTCTTCATTTGCGATAGCGATTGCTGATGAAATAGCTTTTGAAGCATCCTTCCAGCTATCTGCCGTATAGTCTTCCTCATTGAGATTTTCAGCTTCTTTTATAAGGGCTTCAAGTTTTGTTTTATCACTTGACTTGATAAGTCTTGAAATATTGTCAGTAATATTGTTTGCAGCAACTCTAACATCATAACCTGATTCTCTGCGTTTGCCCGCATTTGTATCTATACTTTCCTTAAGAGTTTTTGCCTTAGTTACATTGTCTGAAATCTTACTTCCATAGTTCTTCCATGACTTCTCCGTATATTCATTTTCCGTATGTTCTTTAAGGAAAGTCTCTCCTGTTTCAACTGCTGCCTTAAGTTTCTCTATTTCGGCTTCGGTTGCTGCAGCCTTAAGTTTTCTCAACAGTTTCTTAAGATTACTGTCAGATGTTGATATAGCCGAACCCGTTGCCGTCTTTGCCTTTGCAACAGCTTCATCTATTTGTGGTTTATACTGTTCCCAACTATCTGTCGAATAGTCTGTCTCCACTAATGCCTCTGCCTTTTTTATAGTTTCTGCCAATGCTTCTGACGCCGCATCACTCTGCGAACTGCTCTCAGCCGCTTTGACAAACACCATATTGTTAGTCGGTGCACTTGTTACGACCAATGCCGCCGCAAGTATTCCTGCCGCCGCCTTACAAAAGATATTTTTCTTTCTCATGTTATCCTCCTTAAAAGAATAGAATTAAAATTGCACTACCTGCTTTTCAAAATCCGACCGATGTATTCGCTCCAAATATTTTAAGGTCAGGTTTAAGTTCATTTTGACAACCTTGAGTTACCTCTTTCTGTTTCAAGTTATATGTATCTAACTCAAATCTCAAAAAAAAGCTGCTGACAATAACTTAATTGGCAGCCACTTTGTTACCTCTATTGTCAACATCATTGTAAAAACGCTTTACATCGTTCCTTACGACGCTTAAGTATATCAGAGCATTTGATTTTTGCAAGAATATTTTTTTGATGCATATTTGCACGAAATCCATTATTAATTGAGAAAACTTAGTCAACTTCCAAATAATTCCATGCTGAAACCGCTTGTTTTCAGTATTTAATATTTTCGGTGCAATCGTGCAACTATTTTTTTACATGAGATATTTTATCAGTAATTTCAGTGTTTTTTCGGCTTTTCTCCGACTTTTCTCACCCATATAGCCGTTTGAAAATGTCTTTTGCACACTTTTTTTAACACATAGTGCATTATTGCATATTTAAAGTTCACTACCCAACATTTTTATCTGCATTGAGGTTGAAAGTCTGATTGCAAGCCTGATTTTTCTTTATTGTATATTCGTATTATATTGTCATTGAAAACAATGCAACCGACTCCGGCATATGCACATTTCCCACCGAACATTGCATTTTCATATTTACTGTTCCGTTCATAAACTGACCTATGCCTGTTCCGGAGTTGACAAACTGTATCATATTTACCGGGATAAGTATCTCATCACCCTCTTTGATGGCATCTTTATATGTAATCCCATCAAAATACATGACCTTGCTCACCTCTCCCATCATCATATGACCGTTGACTGCTGAATTTGCAGATACTCTCTTTGATTTTAACCTTATCGTACCTTTTCCGTTTTTCACACTCAGCGTACAAGGATTTTCAAATCCGTTATTAGCCATTGAAAGCACATTGCCGTCCTCCGAACACATTCTGTAAAATACATACGAAAACTTATAATCACCATCCCTCATAAGTTTGCAAAGAATATTTCCGCTGAACGCACACTCCCCCCTGAGTTCATTTTTTATCCTGTAACGCTCATTGGCTTCATCAAGCACATTCATTGTCTCCTCGGATGCACTTAGTGCCCATCTGACGGCATCTTTTTTTGCATTTTCTTCGCTTATCCCCTCATAAAGCAGGTGATTAATAAAAATCCCAACCTTATATTTGTACTCCTCAATCTTCTTTTTGCCAGTCTCTGTCAGTCTCGGATGACGCTCGACTTTTTTATCCACAAGCCCTTCCTGTTCAAGTGCCGACAACACTCTGCTTATCTTGTAACTCTTTTCATTTAATATCTTAGCTATCGACGATACATTTTTTTCCTCGTCAACATTGTCGCAGAGTGCCATAAGCACCTGATTTTTTAAAACTTCACTATCATCATTCATGGTTCTTTATAAATCCCCTTTCCATTTTTTAATGTTTAGGTATTTGTCAAACTACTTATAGGCTATGTTAATTGTGCAAATGCCTATAATGTTTTATGTATTTACTAAGGGTCAAAAGCAGATAACAATGTATGTTTACATACAAATTGCTATTTGATGGGCAAAATACCTTTTTACCCCAACATCATTATATTTTAGCATGAAATAATTTTCCGATTAACCATGACTGATGAATAAAATTTATCAAAAAGCAGATATTTCTGTCACACTGACAGATTTATACTTGCCGCAACTTCCGTCTGTCCTCCTTCACTTTGCTCTGCCGAAATCATAGTCTGCTCTGTGGCAAGTTTTGAAGTATCTGTAATTGCCTGTGTCATATCAATGCCAATTCCCGCTCCCTGACTCTGTGCCATCATGATACCAAGATCTCCGCCGCCTCGTTTCCAGATTTCAATCTTTTCTTTGAGATAAGTCATATCCGCATCGAGCATTTTATTATTTTCCTCACCTCTGTGAGCCAGTTTTTCTTTTTGCTCCTGTTTCCTTATCTCCTCCTCAATCTCGTTAAGTTCTTTCTGCTGCCAGACTCTTATTTTTTCTTCAGAAATCCTCATAACAGCATCTTTCTTTGATGAAATATATTTATCATCATCCTTTTTGTTCATAACTTCCTGCTTGATATTTGCAAGTTTCTTTTTAGCAACGGCTATCATTTTCTTTGCATGGGAAATCGCAATATTAATCTCATCATCATTGTAATTTCCGCTTGCCGCCTTTCTCTTAAGAGCCGCAAGATTTGAACTTGCACTAGAAACGGCATTACTCGCCTGCGAAACACTTTTTGCACTCCGAATACTTGACGATACCTTTTTATAGCTGTAATTTAAAACTTTCTTTGTTTTCGTCTCTGTTTTTTTGATATTCTTCTGAGTCTCTTTCATCCTGTCAAGCATATCTTTCAGACTCTCAAGCTGTTTTTCAAACTTTTCGTATTCCTCTTCCTTTTTACTTTTCTGTGACTCCTTATCCGAAGCTTCACTAATCAAAACACTGTTCTCATTATCTTCACTATTTTCAATGCCGTTCTTATTCTTTCCTTCTGCCGTTTTATTTACTTTATCAGAAACATCATCCATATTTTCAGCCTTTTCATTACCCTCACTAAGTTCAAGCATAACACCGTCATCTTCCGTCAGATATGTACTTTTATCTCCGGTTCCCGCCCTGTTTACCGAAATTCCTATTCCATTCTCAGTTCTAATATCAACCCCGGAACTTTTCACGCCGGCATCCCTTTTAGCACTGCTGTATCTTCCGGCGGTCGATGTATTTTTCTTTCGCTTTGCATTATCCGTCCTGCTGCTCTTTGTTCCATTCCCAATCTGTTTACCCCCTGCCTGAAACAGAGAACCACTGTTAATTACAACTGCCATAAAACTCCCTCCTAAACTTGAGCCTTTTTTCTTTGACTCATTTTTTCATAATTCATTTGACACTGTCAGTCCGTCTGTATATTTACGATTCACTGTTCATCTCTGTTGTGCAACCGATAATTTATGACAATTCAGTCTTTCATATCTTAAATTTTTAATTTTATAAGCAGACTGCAGTCGTTGCTTCACAACTTATCTTTATAACTCCTTTAAATTTATATCGGCAGTTTTTAATAAGTATCTACAGTTTTATTTAGTTCTCATGAAATTTCCCACAATTTCTCAACATCAATTAACAGCAATTCAACCATATTTCCACTTATTTTCCACATGGATTTTGCAAGTTATCCACAAGTTATCCACAAATTGTGCATAAATCGTATTTCCAATCTCTTTTCTTGACTTTCGGGTATAGCAATGTTAAAATCCTTTTTGAACATATGTTCATATTAGACTTTTACAAAACTTACCACCATAAAAACAGGTATTTAAAAAACTTATATTATCCATAATTTAAGCGGCTATTTGCAATCCTCTCTGCTGCCTCCTCATAACACAGCCAGTTTTGCTATCGCCTAAAAATAAAGCACTTGAAAGGAACTGCTGCCTATGAAAAGAAACAGAAGTATTTTAAAAATTATTACATACACTTTATACATTATCATTTCATTTGTAATTTTAATATTTATCCTATATTATAGTAAAAATAAAGAAATAAAATTTATCCTTAGTTCCATCGGCATATGGTTTTTATTCTTCCTGTTCTGCGTCTATAAAATATGCAGGGCAAGAAAACGTGCAGGCTTTTTTGAAAAGGGCATATATGACGCTGTTGATTTTGACGATATGGACGGTTTTGAATTTGAAGACCTTACCTGTGATATTCTTGTTGCCAACGGCTTTGAGATTGCTGAGAGCACACAGAACAGCGGTGATTTTGGTGTTGATGTTATCGCCGAGAGAGACGGTGTTGTTTATGCGATACAGTGTAAAAGATACCACGGTCCTGTAGGCATTGATGCCGTGCAGCAGGTTTATGCCGGGCGTGATTTCTATGAATGTAATGTTGCCGTTGTTTTGACAAACAGCTATTTTTCAAGAGCAGCACAGAGACTTGCCGACAAAATTGGAGTTGTACTTTGGGACAGGGATATGTTTAAAGAATTATTATGATGGAGAAATTTATGAACACCATTAAAATATCAGTCAGAAACCTTGTCGAGTTTATATTAAGAAGCGGCGACCTCACGACCTCATCAGGTATTAAAGACCCGGATGCCATGCAGGAGGGTGCCCGCATCCACAAAAAAATACAGCGAAAAATGAAAGCAGGCTATCAGGCTGAAGCGGCACTATCTCTCACCGTTCCCATAAATTATGACGGCATTGATTTTGAAATATGTGTGGAGGGGCGTGCTGACGGTATTTTTACGGATGATACAGGTTATAATATCGACGAGATTAAAGGTGTTTACAGAGAACTGGCATCTCTTGAAAATCCTGTTGAAGTCCACAGGGCACAGGCACTCTGTTACGGTTATATATGGGCATCAACCCATAAGCTTGACAGCATTGGAATACAGATGACTTACTGTCATATTCCGACCGAAGAAATCAAACGCTTTAATGAATATATTGATTTTGAAACGCTTGAAAAATGGTTTTATGATCTTCTCCACGAATATGCAAAATGGGCATCGTGGGAAATAAAATGGCATGAAAAGCGAAATCTTTCAATTAAAAATATTGAATTTCCTTTTGAATACCGTCCCGGACAGAACACTCTTGTCAAAGGGGTTTATCAGACTATTCTCAGGAAAAAAAGACTTTATATAGAAGCTCCTACAGGTGTCGGCAAGACGATTTCCACTGTATTTCCCGCTGTCAAGGCAATGGGAGAAAACTTAAGCGAAAAGATTTTTTATCTCACGGCAAAGACTATTACAAGAACAGTGGCACAGGATGCATTTAACATATTGACAGAAAATGGCTTACATCTAAAATATGTCACTCTCACCGCTAAAGAAAAAATATGTATTCTTGACAAACCCATGTGCAATCCCGGTTCATGTCCCCGTGCACTAGGACACTTTGACAGAGTCAATGATGCAGTTTTTGATGTTATAACACACGAAGAACATATCACACGGGAAATCGTGACCGAGTATGCCGAAAAGCACAATGTCTGCCCGTTCGAGATGTGTCTTGACATATCCACATGGGTAGATGCCGTTATCGGTGACTACAATTATGCTTTTGACCCAAATGCCTGTCTTAAGCGTTTTTTTGGTACAGAAGCATCATCAAACGACTACATTTTTCTTATTGACGAGGCTCACAATCTCGTTGACAGAGCAAGAGAAATGTACTCTGCAACACTTATAAAAGAAGAATTTTTAGCTGTGAAAAAACTCACCAGATTTATGAGTAAAAAAATCACAAATGCACTTGAACGCTGCAACAAATCACTTCTCGCACTCAAAAGAGACTGTGATGTACTTACGGAATGGGATATTCTTAACATAGAAGATTTCGTCATCAGACTCATGCAGCTTGCAAATTATCTTGATGAATATCTTCAAGACTCACGCAACAATAAACATGGTTCAAAAAATATCAACGGTCAGATAAATTTTATGGAATTTGATGGTGTGGACAACAGCGAACTTATTCCCGACACAAGAGAGCGACTGCTTGATTTCTATTTTTCCGTCAGGTCTTTTTTGAACACATACGAATTGCTTGATGAAAAATATATTATATACTCGGACTACTCGGATGAGGGTAATTTCAGACTTCATTTGCAATGTATGGACCCATCTACCAACCTTGATAATTATCTTAAAAAAGGAAGATGCGGAATATTTTTCTCTGCAACATTTCTTCCTATTAAATACTATATGGAACAGCTCGCAGGCGGAACAGATGACTATGCCGTCTATGCCCCGTCACCTTTTCTCCCTGAAAACAGACTTATAATGATAGGGCGTGATGTAAGCACCAAATATACAAGGCGTGGTCCAGCGGAGTACAAAAAGATTGCCGACTACATCACAGACTTTGTATCAGCAAAAACGGGAAACTATCTTATATTTTTCTCGTCATATAAAATGATAGATGATGTTCTGCCGTTTGTGGAGGAGAATTTCTCCCTGCAACAGACTGACACTTACAACAACGAAAAAAACACAACACCTCGTATATTTATACAATCACCGTCAATGAACGAACAGCAGCGTGAGGAATTTTTGGAGAATTTCAAGGCAAATCCCACAAACACAACACTTGGTTTCTGTGTCATGGGTGGGATATTCGGTGAGGGCATAGATTTAAAAGACAGCAGACTTATCGGTGCAGTCATTGTAGGCACCGGGCTTCCCATGGTCTGCACTGAAAATGAGCTTTTTAAGGATTATTTTGACAGAGAAGATAGATCCGGATTTGACTATTCTTACAGATACCCCGGCATGAATAAGGTCTTGCAGTCAGCAGGCAGGGTTATCAGAACCGACACCGACAGAGGTGCGATACTTTTACTTGATGAAAGATTTATGCAAATGTCGTACCAGAAATTATTTCCTAAAGAATGGTATCCTTATGAGGTTGTGACTAAAAATAATATGAGGGAACGGGTAAAGAAATTTTGGGAAAAGTAAAAGGTTAGGCGGAAAGATAATAGCCTGTCGAGAGCATTATGATGAATAAATACCCAGGCAGACATGAAAACATTTGCATTGTGCATAATAATGTTATATAATTTATGTACTAGAAACAGTACTGTTTTTAGTACAAAAGGAGGTTTGACTTATGATAGCAACAAAACAAGTGGATTTACGAGCGAACTTAAAAAAATATTTTGATATTGCATTTTCCGGAGAACCAGTTATAGTTTCAAGAAAACAAAATAAAAATGTAGTTGTAATTTCTGAAAGTGAATACAACGAACTACAAAGAGCAAAAAGAAATGCCGAATACCTAAAACGCCTAAATGAAAGCATGGCTCAAGCCAATGAGGGAAACACCATAACACTGTCATTAGATGAATTACAGGCAATGGAATCAGATGATTGGAAACCATCACAAAAAATGCTTGATTTCATGGAGAAAATAAACAATGAATGATTTCACATTTACCGCCAATGGGTTTAAAGACTATTTATATTGGCAAATGCAAGATAAAAAAACATTGAAAAAGATAAATTCATTACTGGAAGATATAAAAAGAAATGGTGCATTAAATGGTATAGGCAAACCTGAAAAGTTAAAAAACAGACCTGAGTATTCAAGAAGAATAGATGATGCCAACCGCCTTGTATATGTAATAGACGAATTACAAAACATAAAGATAATAGCCTGCCGAGGACATTATGATGAATAAATAACCCGGCAGGCATGATAATACCTATCTGCATTCAATCAATCTACGAACGATAATCTCCGTTAATCTTAACATAATCATAAGTGAGGTCACAGCCCCATGCTTTCGCACTCACATCTCCCTGTCCGAGGTCAATATCTATAAATATCTCGTCCTTTGCAAGTATCTTTGCGGCTTCGTCCTCTGAGAACTCAACACCTGCTCCATTTTCGCATACTTTCACGCTTCCGACTTCTGAGCGAAGTGATACACTGACTTTTGCAATATCAAAATCAGCTTCTGCATAACCGATTGCACAGAGTATTCTTCCCCAATTTGCGTCCTCACCAAACATTGCACACTTAAACAATGGGCTTCTGATAACACTCTTTGCTACGATTATTGCTGTTTCAATATCGGGTGCTCCCCCGCAGGTACATTCAAGAAGTTTTGATGCTCCCTCTCCGTCTGATGCAAGCATCTTTGTCATATTTGACATTACGATATAAAGAGCCTGTTTGAATTTATCATAGTCCTCACCTTCGGCTGTGATTTCTTTATTTCCGGCAAGACCATTTGCCATTACGCTTACCATATCATTTGTGGATGTATCACCGTCAATGCTGAGACAGTTGTATGTAACCTTTACTATATCGCTGAGTGCTTTCTGAACCATCTCTGTTGTAACCGCAACATCTGTTGTAACAAAGTTAAGCGTTGTTGCCATGTTTGGATGAATCATTCCGCTTCCCTTTGCCATGCCGCCGAGATGACACACCTTTCCGTCTATCTCAAACTCTACCGCAACTTCCTTACGAATGGTATCCGTTGTCATTATCGCATCTGCTGCCGCCGTATGACCGTCTGTTGTCATTCCGTCAACAAGTTTCTGCATATAATCTTCAAAAGGTTTTACTGAAAGTCTCTGTCCGATAACACCTGTTGAAGCAACGATTACTTCCTCCGGTTTGATTCCCACGGCATCTGCAAGAAGATTTGAAACTTTTTCAGCAATCTCCTCGCCGTCAGCATTACAGGTATTTGCATTTTTTGAATTAACGATAACAGCCTTTGCCTTACCGCCACTTTTTTCAAGGTGTTTTTTAGTAACAATGATAGGTGCACCTTTTACTTTATTCTGAGTGTAGACACCAGCCGCATTGCATTCCGTCTCACTATAAACAACACCAAGGTCAAACTTTTCCTTAACCGGATTTATTCCACAGTTAAGTCCGTTTGCAACAAATCCTTTGGCAGCACACACACCACCCTCAATATATTTGTATCCGTCAAAAATCTCTTTAGTCATGTCGAGCCTCCTGTTTTTTATTATTAAACACTTTCTCTGAAGATAATGCCTTTTCATGAACCACACACAAAGCTAAAACTTCGCAGTTTTCTGTTTACAAGTGTTTTTTTATTATTTATTTGTTGTACTATGTACTTTCAACATCTTAACTCTTTTTTGAGATTTTCACAATACTTACTTTCTATAAGGCTTTTTCCATCTATTACCGCCCACACCCATCTACATCTGACAGCTTCTATTTTTCTTTTAAATTTTTAATTTTTATTGTAACTTTGCCGTCTTTTTCAAGCTTTTTAAGTTCATCCTCTGTCAATTTTACCTGTTTCCCATTTACATAATATGTCGCAGTTCCATCGGCATATGCAGTGCATGAAACTGAATCACCCTCTGCATATTCTTCGACATCATTTATTTCAACTGCAACCTTTGATTTTTTATCTTCTTCTGATGTCTTACTTATATCTGTTTTCGCCTGTGCTTTATTATCATTATCATCAGCTTTTTTTACTTCACCGGATTTCTTTAATTCGTCAGTTGCAACGGACTGTTTTTTGCCTGATACCTGCTCCGTTCTTATCTCTCCTTTACTATTTGCTTCTGTGAAAGCCTGAGCAATGCCGTTCTGCGTAAATACTGTCACAGCTCCTGCAAGTATAACTGCTGCTCCTAATGCTCCGATTGTTGTTGTTTTCTTAAATTTCATAATAGCCACTATCCTTTCTTTTATTGAATTCTTTCCAAAACCATTGGCAAAGAATGATAATTTATACTGTTTTTCCGCAAGGTTCAAAAGCACCATTGCATATTCTTTCCTGAAATCTTCACCGCATCTCAAAATCACCTGTTCATCACAAGCCATTTCAATATCACGGTTGATAAAAACATACATCAGCCATACAAGAGGATTGAACCAATGAATACAGACTGCAAAAACTGCTGCCACAAGTCCCCACCCTGTCAACACTAAATTTATATTGTTATTTTCAGAATACAGATTTTGCGGCTTTGACATCACTGATGCCCCTGCTGCATAATATATTCTGGACTTATTTTCACTTCCAAAAAGCCCACCCAAAATATTTTTTGCACCTCTGACCATTCCAATGAAAGGCTTTGCAATACCAAATGTTATCGGAAGATTAATCGGTATTATCAAACGAAGCAAAACAATTTTCCACATTGTTACGATAAATCTCTTTGAGAAATAATTTCCGGCAATTTTTTCTAATATAATCGTAAGTACAATAAGCACTCCTGCCGAAACACTCATGTCTATAAGCATTTAAACACCTCACTTCATTTGATTTACCATATCCTTTAACTGCTCCAGTTCTTCCGCCGTTAAACTGTTCTCAGACAACATTGCTGCAAAAAAATTCTTTTTTGACCCTTCAAACATACGGTCTATAAGTTCCTCTGTCTCATATTCCTGTGCATCTTTCTTTGAAATAAGTGCCCTGCATCTGAATTTTGGTTCAAATCTTTCAACAGCACCTTTTTCAATACATTTTTTAATAACTGTATATGTGGTATTTCTATTCCACCCTATTTCTTCTTTTAAAATCTTTGCTATATGTCCTGCTGTCAATTCACCCTCTTTCCATAAAATTTCCATAACTTTCAGTTCTGAATCATAAAGCTTTATTCCCATGGTAATTCCTCCCTGTATTTTCAGTTTAAAAAATGACTATTGCAATAGTTATTACACATTTATACTATCACGATAGTCATTTTCAGTCAATATTATTTTTGTGTTAATTCTGTGAACAATTACATACAACTGCACAGATTATGATTTCTTGTACTTTCCAACCAGCCATTTCCCCTGACCGCTCAAACTTGAAGTTATTCATTTAATTCAGCCTCAATATCTTCAATGGTAGGCATGCTACCTTTGAACTCTTCTGGTATAAGTTTTGATAATTCATAACTAGAAATACCAGCTTCACGACGAGTATCTTCTTTTACTGCACCTTTCACACGAATCCAAGTACCTTTGTTCATTCCACACATTTCAACTTTTCCATTTACTTTCATCTGGTTGTAAACATCTTTTTTATTATTCGTTACAATATAAAGCTTTCCTTCAAATTCACATACAGCACCAAATGGGCGAACATGTGGCTGGTCTCCTTCTACCGTGGCAAGATAAAAAGTTTTAACAGGTAAATGGTCTATGTATATTATGCATTTGTTAACAGAGGGTCCCATCCGGTTTAATGAACTTGCCATTGATGAACCACTAGAATATGCGAGACTGTATCTTGATGGGAATTTACAGATGTGGGTAGATGCAGAAGATTCGTTGACATTATAGTAATGTTCAAAAAAAGCTCTCTGTGCAATGCACAGGAGCTTTTTATATGTAGACCTCTATTTATTTGTGCTGTCTGCATCAATTACAGACTGAATCTGCTTCATAAGGGCATCATAGTTGTCCTTGTTATCAATTCCGCCGAGCATTGGTTCGCCTACAATATTGCCATTTCTGTCAACAAGTATAGTTGTTGGAAAGGCCATGATTTCTGAGGCATATTTACCGGCAGCACTAGAGGAGTCAATTGACAGATTACGATATTTGACACCCTGGCTTTCAAGAACAGAGGCAGCCTCTTTGATAGCTGTTTTATTGCCATCGAAGGTCTCAGTGTTGATGCCAACAACTTCTCCGCCCATTGATTTGATAGCATCATTTAATTCGTTAAGCTTGGATAATTCAGCGACACATGGTTTGCAGCCGGTAAACCAGAAATTGACGACTGTTACTGCATTACCGGAAAACAGGCTGTCATCAACCTTATTGCCATCAAAATCCTCACCGGAAAAATCACTGAATACAGATGAGGCTTTAGAGCTGTCCTTCTTGTTATCGTCTGATGATGTATTTTTGTTTTCAAGCTCTGCTATCTGTTCCTCGATTTTTCGTATGGTTTCAATATCCTCATTAAGTGTTTTAAGCTCATCGTCTGT
>OGRR01000337.1_pt1 | contig 43860 bp, 68 predicted proteins | sample 1553511 | NCBI WGS metagenome assembly OGRR01 (sample SAMEA2580040, study PRJEB22360) | human gut metagenome | biome: human gut; feature: human-associated habitat; material: faeces | place: Denmark | collected 2008/2010 | reverse complement strand
TATTATTTTAGAATTATATATTGATTTTTGTTTTTTAAAGTGATACACTTTTTAAAAAGAGAAGTGACACACTTTACAGATAGGAGGTTTTTTATTTGGCTGTTTCAAAAGACAATACAAGAATAAATGTGAAACTCTCAAAAGCAGACAAGGCTCTTTTAAAAGAGTTAATGGAAAAGGAAGGATATAAATCAATGTCAAAATTTGCAGAGAATATCCTTATTAATTACATGAAAAACAAAGAAAAATAAACATAAAAAAACCTACTTTTTGATCGCGCCAACAATCAAATTGTACAGAAACTGTAGCAAAGTAGGTCTATCTTGTATCACATATATCAATATTGTATTTATATTATATCATGCATTTATTATATTTTCAATTCTTTAAGATAGATAAAAATTGCTACAAATCGATAAAATTCAACATAGGAGGGAAATAGATATGTCTAAGTTCGAAAGTAGCAATGAATCCAAATTTATAGCAAGCGCAGAACTAGCCAAAGGTTTTACAGTTATTCCAAATGAAATTATGAACGATATGAATTTATTAGGCCCAAATGCATTTTTTGTATTTGCAAAGATTTTACAATATATATCTAATCCAAATCATGTAATAAGTATACAAGGCTTAGCTACTCAATTAGGAGTAAGTAAAACTAGAGTATCTAATGGCTTAAATAAGCTTATAGAGGTTGGTTATATAAAAAGAACACCTCTAAAAAACGGTAACCTTACAAATGGTTATTTATACGAAGTTTTTAGCGAAAAACAAAACGTAGATATTACGAACGTAAACGATAACGTAAATACGAACGTAAGCGAAAAAACTAATAACGATGAAAGCATTGAAAACACTACACCTCACCGTAATCCTAAAAACTGGGATACCGAAAATAGGGATACCAATTTCTGCGATACCGATTTTCGATACGCTAATAAAGAAAATAATAATAACAACTATATTAATAAAGAAAATGAAGTTGTTGTTGGTGTTGAAAAAGAAACAAAACTTATAGAACTATATAAGTCTTTTAAAATTGAAAAAAGATTTATGCCACATACTAAAAAATTACTTTTAGAATATGCAAATAAATTTGATTTAGATGTATTTGAACAAGTTTTTATAGCAGCAAGTGAAGAAAGTGTTAGTAAAAAATATGCTTATATGAAACAAGTTTTTGAAAATCTAGATAAAAAAAATATAGTAACTTTAGATGATTATCAAAAGGATCAAGCAGAATTTAAAAATAAAAAAGGCAAAGGAAAAACTGTTACAAAAGATACTGGAAAAGAGAATAAAAAACCTTTAACAAAATATCACGATACATTTAATGAACACTATAAAAATTATACATCTGATGAATTAGACGATAAGCTTAGACAGTCTAAATCTAATAACAATAATAATTTAGAAGAACAATTATATTTAGCAGCAGTTGAAAATGGTTTTAATTCTTTAAGCGATTTGTCACAAAGTAGAGTATTACATTATGCTACAGAAAATAATTTAGATATTCCAAAATAAGGAGGTGAGAATATGCTAAAAATAAGAATTACATACAACCATGAAAGACCAGAAGAATTAGAAAGTGCTATTAAAAAGTTAGAAAAGGAATTTGAAATTATAAGTCAATCACAAGCTTATAAAAGCAGAGGTAAAAGTAAGTATTCTAGCATCTATTTAGATGTTGAAATAAAAAAATAAAATAAAAAAGTCGCCCACACAAAGATGAGCGACCCTGGAAGTTACAACTATGTTATAACTAACCGTAGCAAGTAAATTATAACATAGTTTTTCTCCAGGAGGAAGGGGAAGAATAATGAGAAGACATAAAGTCAAAATGTTCGACGATAATATGAATTTAGAAAAAATATTTTTTGTCGATGTATTGTCAGATGAAGAAAAGGCAATAAAAAGAAAAGAGGAAGAAATAAAAGATTTTTTGTATTCTAATCCAATTTTAAGATCACTTGCAATTAAAATTTTAGATTGGAGGGGTTGGAATGCAAAATGATAGTATAGAAATATTAGATAGAGATAAAAAAACAAAAGCAACTTATATTTTAAGCAAAGAAGAACATTTAGAAGGATATAAAGAAAAAACTGAATATAATTCATGGCTTGAGGTTGTATTTGCCCTTGTAATAAAATTTTGTAGATTTAGCTTATATTTAGTTATCAATCTTTTAAAAATGCTTATAAAGGCCATAGAGGGATTATTTTTAAGAGATTATGAACCTTTTAAACCTATTAGTGATGTTTATAAAGAAAAACAAGATAAAAAAGTAGAAGATTATATTAAAAGAAACACAAAACCGCATGCAGTAACTTCACACAACTACGAGTTTATTAGAAGTAAAGTATTTGCTCGTAACTATCTAAAAATAGATAAATTACTTTCTAATTGTGCAAAGCATGATGCGGAAATGAACGAAGATCTATATAAAGACATTATGAAAAGAATAGATATTATCATTACAGAAGCAGAAAGACAAGCACATGCAGAAGGATATAAATTTGCAAAGAAAACTAGATATAAATTTGAAAGCACAGAGGAATTTGACAAATATATTGAAGATAGAGTTTTAAGAGGGGAGGATTATCGTGAATATAACAGAGAGCAACTGGAAGAACTTGATGAAAGATACAATTAAAGATTATTTATTTATAGATGAAGATGCTGTTCCAGTTACAAACTTTGATGATTATTACATAACGAGTTTTGGAAGAGTATTTAGCAGCAAGAAAAGATTTGAGCATCAAACACTAGATAAAATTGATTATGGAAGTGTTGTTTGGAAAGAGCTGAAAGTTTTTTATACTCATAGATATAAAACTGTAACATTGGTCCAAAATGGTAAAAGAAAAAATATTCCAGTTCATAAATTAGTTTACGAAGGATTCTTTGGAGCATATAATACAAGATTTTTTAAAATAGTATTCAAAGATAATAATCCTGAAAATTGTAGAAGATCTAACCTAAGATTAGAGTTTAGAAATAAATCTCAAAAGACTTTAAAAGAGTATGAAAGACAACAACGATTATATGAATTACTAGGGTAAATTTCCACTACCCTAGCGGATTAAAAATAACATAAAAAATGCTAAAGCCTCTACTCTAAATGAAAAATTACTTTTAAGAGAGACAGGGACTATTATAAAAACAGAGAGAGGTTTTAGCTATTGATTTTATAATGATGATAGTGGGTAAGAGTGACAGGGACAATCGACATGACAGGGACTATTTTTACCGACTATTCAGGTTTTAAAGTTGAATGATATTAATTAGAGAAGGGGTAATAAAAATGAAAAATAATAACATTAAAAAATTATTTGAACAATGGGAAATTAAAAAATTTCTAGAACCATTTGAAGGAGAAAAAGTTAGTGTATATGTATTAACTATTTGTGGGATAGATTTTAGTATGTCAAATGCAACTGTAAAATATACAGATGATATTATTGAATTTAAAACTAAAAATTGTACAACAAATATAGTTCTTCAAGCTATTAAAAGTCTAGAAATAGATGAAACAACAGAAGTTGCCAGAGTTAAGGCTAAAACTGAAAACGGAACTTTTGTAAAATTCACTTATAAAAATAGGGTATGAAACTATAACTGTGGATTAATAAGAAAACGTACTTTGACAAGTGAATATAAAATTTATTACTTAAAATAACTTTAACTGTGGAAATTATAACTTTAATTGTGGTATAATAAGGTATATTTATCAGAGGAGGAAACTAATATTGGATAGAAATAATTCAAAAAAAATAAAATCAGTTAATATCGTTTCAGCACATAGAACAAATAATCAATTTGATGACTTAGGATACTATGAATATAATGAATTAGAAAATCTAGATATAGCTCCTAGAAGCAAGGTGAAAGTTAAAGCAAATATAATAAGGAGGAATAATATGGATAAATTCCCAAGTGATGATTATTTGTGCGAAATATATAAAGGGTCTAGTTTTTTTGAAAATGGAATATATGTGCATTATGATAATGCTAAAGGGATTGACAAGAACTTAATACATCCATGTGGGTGGGATTTTATAAGTTTTAAAAATGTAAATGAAGAGTATCCAAATTATAGTATCTATGATTATATATTTAGAATAGAAGATATATCTAATGGCGTATATTCTCCACATCCATTGGAAGATTTAACACTAGAAGAAATTTTAGAAATAGTAGGAAAAGACGGATGGAGTTTTGATAAAAACAACGAATGGAGAGTTACAGGCGAATAAGATGAATATATTAAATTTACCAGAATTTGAAGTTTTAGACACAATACAAGATGACCATGATATGACGGTAATAGTAAAACCAGTTAAAGAGCCTGTAGCTTGCCCAGAGTGTGGTGGAGTTGAATATTATAAGCATGGCAAATCTAAAAGGTTTGTAAGGGATTTAAACAGCTTTGGGAAACGTGTAGGGATTGAAATACATACACATAGATATAAATGCAGATACTGTGATACTACATTTAGTCAGCATTACGAAAGTATAGACGATAGAGATAAAATCACTATACGTTTAAGAGAACAGATAGAAAAAGAATCTCTTAAAAAACCATTTGCCAATATAGCAGAAGAATATAGTGTTTCTCCTACTACAGTAAAACGAATATTTAATGCCTACATAGAAAGGCTAGAAAAGGATATGACCTTCCTTACTCCAGTTATATTAGGAATAGATGAGGCACACCTAAATAAGTCAATGAGAGCTGTTTACACCGATATAATTGGACGTAAGGTGCTTGACATACAACCAAGCCGTAAGAAATCCGATGTAAAGGATTTCTTAAGCAAATTGTCTAACAAGGAGAACATAGAAGTAGTAACCATAGATATGTGGAGATACTACAAAGAGGCAGTATATGAGGAGTTGCCAAAAGCTCAGGTAATAGTCGATAGATTCCATGTAATACAATTAGTCAACAATGCACTAGAGGGCGAGAGAAAGTCATTTAAAGGCTCATTAGACAAGAAACAAAGGTCTAAGCTATTAAAAGACAGATTCTTGCTACTGAGGAATAAAGAGGATTTAAATGCTAGACAGATTTGGGATATGCAACTAATGTTTCTAGATTTTCCACAATTAAAGTTAGCCTATGAGTTAAAGGAACAATTCAGAGATATCTATAAACACGATAACCGAGAAGATGCTTTAAAGGCTTATGAGGACTGGAAGAAGTCAGTTCCAAAGGATATGAAATACTATCAAGATGTAATCAAAACAGTTGATAACTGGCAGTATGAGATATTTAATTACTTTACATGTAGAATCACAAATGCTTATACAGAAAGCTTAAACAACTTGATTAAGAACATCGAGAAAGCTGGTAGAGGTTACTCATTTGAGGTACTTAGAGCAAAAGTGTTATTTGGTACATCAGCGACTAGAAAACCTAAATATACAAGAGCAAATACAAGTAACAAAACATATACATTTACTACGGCATTTAGTTGGAATGATTTCGTAGGAAGTACAAAATTAACAGAAGGGTTTGGAGTAGATATTCCACAACTACTAGAGGTATTAGAGAGTGATAAATTTTAATTCACTCTCTTTTCTTTTCCACAATTAAAGTTATATACCCTAAAAATATATAGGAATATGTTCCGATTGTAATTGGAAATGAAAGGTGTTAATCTTATATTGTATAAGACTTAAAGTTTTAGCTATATTACTAATATAAGTACTCCTTTCTTAAAGAATAACTACCTTTCCATCTGTGAGGTAGTTATTTTTTATTGTTAATTAGGAATATGTTCCGATTGAAGTTTTGAAAAAACAGTAGTATCATTAATAATATAGTTATCTAAGATTATATTTTTTTATTCCTAAAATATTTCTAGTATATTGTTTATCATTAGAATTTATGGTATGAAACAATACTCCCTAACCGCTCTTAATCCTCATCAAGAGCGGTTGTTTTTTTGTAAAAGTTAGGAATATGTTCCGATTTTCAAATAAGTATTGGAATGTTATAATTAAATTGTTAAAAGTATTTCTATATCTTATATATGACCTATGATTATTTAGAAGAAAATCCATCTTGCGGAAGGTGGATTTTTTTTCTTTTCTAGTGTTTTTGTGGAATATTAACCAAATATTTTACATTTACGAGAAAAAGCAGTTATTTTAGAATAAATTTTATGATAATCAACAATATTTCAAAGGTAAGAAACGAGAAAAATCATAGTCTTAGAAAGTTAGCATACAAAACTAAACTAAGTAAAAGTACTCTCTTTAGACTGGAGAATAACGATACAGTACTGGATCTAGTAAAGCTAGAAAAAATAGCGATAGCTTTAGGTTGTAGAATAACTGATTTATTTGATTCTGAATACAAATAGCGTCCCATAATAGGGGACAAATAGACAAAATGGCAATAAATGGAAGTATAATGTAAATAAGGTATAGAATTTTATGAAAATTAGTATTATAATATATCTACATAGAACATAAGTTCGATATTATTAAGCTGTTTTGGGGGAGATGCTATGGACTATATAACAAAATTAAAAGAAGAAATAATAATTTTGTTAAAACAAAATAAAGATATTGATACACTGGGGTTCGTTTATCAATATTTAACAAAGAAAAATAAAAAAAACGAGGAAAATAAAAAGTAGGTGCATAGCACCTATTTTTTTTCTGATTCTTTAAACACATCTATTAAATCTTTAATTACCTCAATTTGTCTATCATTTAGATCTAGAAGCATTTCTGTTAATTCAAATAGATTTTCTTCTTTTTCTAAATTTCCAACTATATTTGCAAGTCTAATATGTTTGGAATTAGTTTCATACATACCATCCTCTCCATTAAGCAGCCAATTTTTATTAATGTGGAAAATATTACATATGCTATAAATAATATCATCACTTATTTTGGCTCTAGCTTTCTCAATATTATATACAGCATCTTCACTTTTATTTACTATTTTCCCAAACTCTCGTCTTGAAAGCTTTTCTTTCTTTCTTATGAATTCAATTCTTTTACCAATATCTTTTTCATTTACACCATTCATATCTTGCCTCCAATTATATTTAAAAGTTTTTATTTTATTAATATACAATAATTGTAACATATTAATAGAAAAAAATAAACGAGAAAATTGTAAAAAGTCGTTAATAAAACAAAAATATCAACGACACAAAACGAGAAATAATGATTAAAAATGTTTAAAAATTCGTTGACTAACGTAAAAAAATGGAATATAATGTATATATAAACGAAAAACAACGAAGGAGGTAATTAGATGACTAGATATGAAGAAAGACTAAAAATAGCATCAGATTTACAAGGACTTAATAAAGAAAATTACAACACGGTTCTTAAAATTATTAAAGCTTTTCAAGTTTCTGAATCAGCAAAAATTTTAGGAATAGACCCTTCTAAACTTTCTGAATTAGTAAAAGAGAAGGAAAGCCAGCAAGTTTAAACGAGGTGATTAAATGACAGATTCAATGGAGGTAAAATACAACAAAAATAGTATTTTACGTGATGGGTATGGAATAATACCTAAGATAGTTATGAGAGATAAGAATCTTTCAATTGAGGCAAAAGCAATTTATGCATATTTAATAGCCTTCGCTGGAGATAAAAAAACATGTTATCCAAGTAGAGATTTAATGTGTGAAGAATTAGGAATCTCAATCAATAGATTTACTAAACACTTAAAAACATTAAAAGAATCCGGGTACATAAAAGTAGAAAGAATAAAATCAGGTAATTTAAAAGCAAAAAATATATATGAAATCATAATGGATGAAAGAGACCGATGTATTAATTTTAGAGATATCGAAAATGAATATCACGAAAATAAAGATATCGAAAATGAATATCTCGAAAACGAATACACTAATATTAACAGTCTTAATAATAACAGTTTAAATATTAATAGTGTTAATAATAACAGTCTTAATAAAAAAGAAAAAAAGAAAAAAAGAACTGATTTAGATGTTCTTATAAATGAGTATACTTCTAACTCTTTCTTACAGGAAACAATAATAGATTTTATGAAAATGCGAAAGAGCATTAAAAAGCCTGTTACAGAAAGAGCCTTAAAAGGAATACTAAATAAACTAGATAAGTTAGCAACAACAGATGATATCAAAATAAAAATACTGGAAAACTCGATTGAAAATTGTTGGCAAGGAGTTTTTCCACTAAAAGACAACTTCAGTAACTACAACTCAAATAAACATCAAGACAATAACAATTCAAACATATTAGAGGACTTACAAAAATATCAAGGTTATATAGATCCCGAGAAAATGAAACCAGTAAGTCAAGATGACTTAGATGAAATAGACGAATTACAAAAAGAATTAGATGAAATGGGAGGCGGCAGCATAGAAAAATGGCTATAGAATATCAATGTGAGAAGTGTAGAGATTTAGGATACACTTTACAAGAAGATAAAGAAGGCTATACTCAAGCCGTTCCTTGTGAATGTATCAAGAAAAGACAAATAAAAGAAAAGTTAGAAAGATGTGGCCTAACGAATTCTTTTAAAAAGAAAACTTTTTTAAACTTCAAAACAGATACAGAGCATCAGAAACAGGCAAAATTACGAGCCATGAGCTACTGTAAGAAGTTTAAAGAGAAAAAGGGTAGTTTCTTATTAACTGGAAAGCCGGGAACGGGAAAAACCCATTTAGGAATTGCAATGATGATGCAACTCGTAAATCAAAATGTAGGATGTAGATATGCTGAATATGTTAGCTTAATTATGAAACTAAAACAATGTTGTATGGATCCAATTAATTACAACAAAGAAATAGAACAGTATAAGAATTGCACTGTGCTATTCGTTGATGATTTACTTAAAGGTCAAACAAGCGAAGCTGATAGAAAGTATATCTATGAAATAATAAATTATCGTTACATGACAGAAAAACCGATTATAGTAAGTACAGAAAAATCACTAGATGAATTGATGGATTATGATGCTGCTATAACTAGTAGAATCATAGAAATGTGTGGAGAAAATATAATCGAGTTTAAAAATGTACCGAATATGAGAATAGCTAAGGGGGTTTAAAAAGTGCCTAGGAATACTTTAGTTTCAAAAGATGAGGTTTGGAAAGATATCAAAGGATATGAAGGTTTATATCTAGTTAGTAATTTAGGTAATGTATATAGTTACTTATCAAATAAAAAATTAAAACCAGGAAATGATAAAGGTTATTTGAAAGTAAATTTATGCAAGAATAACAAAGTAAAACAATTTACCGTGCATAGATTAGTTGCATTAGCGTTTTTATCTAATGAAAATAATTATCCATGTATTAATCATAAGGATGAAAACCCTAGCAATAATAATGTTGATAATTTAGAATGGTGTACTTACAAATATAATAATAATTATGGAAGTATACGAGAGAAAATTAGCAAAACATTAAAAGGTAAAAATGCAGGTGAAAAACATCCTATGTATGGAAAACATCACACACCGAAAAGTAAAAAAGAAATGAGCAAAAAGTTAAGTAAACCTGTTATATGTATAACTACGGGGGAAATATTTAATTCTTTAAAAGAAGCAAGTATAAAAACTGAAACATCTTACTCTAGTATAAGTGACTGTTGCAGAAATAAAAAACAATCAGCTGGAAATCATCCAGTAACAGGTGAAAAGCTAAAATGGGAATATTATAAGAAATAAGGGAGGATGATTTTATGCCACGCAACACCTTGGGTGACCTAAACAATCATTTATTCGCTCAATTAGAACGTTTAAATGACGAAGAGATAACAGGAGAAAAATTAGAAGATGAAATTATAAGAAGTAAAGCAGTTATAGGAGTTTCAAAACAAATTATTGCCAATGCAAATGTTGTATTAAAAGCAAAATCCATAGAATTAGAATATGGTAAAAACAATGAAAAAGAAATGCCTAAAATGCTAGAAGGTGGTGAATAATGAGCGAAAAACCACATAAATGGAGTGAAGAAGAAAAAAAGTATCTTGGAGAAATTACTCCAGGGAAACATCGTAAGGAAATATTAGACTTAATGAATAAAAAATTTGAGTATAAATTCAAACTAAGTCAAATAACAAGTGCGATTAAAAGATATGGATATAACACAGAGTTTGATGGCCAGTTTCAAAAGGGACATAAAACGTGGAATAAAGGAACTAAAGGACTTACTGGTCCAAATAAAACTTCTTTTCAAAAAGGTTGTAAACCTTGGAATAAAAAAGAAATTGGTAGTGAAAGAATTGATAGTAATGGATATATTCTAATGAAAGTAAAAGAACCTAATGTGTGGAAGTTGAAGCATAGGATTCTATATGAAAAATATCATAATATCAAATTAACACAAGATGATGTAGTTATATTTGCTGATCAAAACAAATTGAACTTAGAAAAAGATAATTTAATATTAATTAATAAAAGTCAATTACTAAGAATGAACCATGAAAAATTAATTTTTCATGATAAAGAATTGACGAAAACGGGTTCAAATATAGCTAAATTAATAATGAAAGTTAGTGAAAGGAAAGGTAAAGATGAATAATGTAGTTTTAGTAGGACGATTAACAAAAGACCCAGAGTTAAGATACATACCTAATTCTGGAACACCTGTTGCTACTTTTACGATGGCAATAGACAGAGACTATAAGAAAAAAGATGGGACAAAAGAAACAGACTTTATACCAATAGAAGTTATAGGGAAAGCAGCTGAATTTTGTGCTAATTATATAACAAAAGGTAGATTAGTTGCTATTCAAGGAAATCTTAGAGTTGATAGATATCAAACTCAAGATGGAGAAAATAGAACTTTTACTAAGGTTAGTGGTAGAAGTGTACAAGCATTAGATTATCCGAAAGATAATCAACAAGGAACAAATAATATAACAAATCCAGGGTTAGATCCAAATGGATTTCAAGCTATAGATGATGATGACATACCTTTTTAATTTAAATGGGGAGTATAAATGATAATTAAATTTTTAGAAATAAGTTTAATTTTCTGTATAGGTTTTGTGGTTGGAGCATGGTGGTGTGCTAATGCAGAAGGAGATGATTAAATTGATTTGCAAAATAGAAACCTTAAAAAAAATAGCAGAAAAGTATCCGACACTTACAATTTTAGAATTTATAGAAACTTATAAGGGGGTAATCAAATGAACATAGGGGGGTTATGTTAGGAGTAAAAGGCTAAATATGAAAAAAAGCCGAACAGAATTAGCAAACGCAGTTGGTGTTACAGAAAGCTATATAGCAAAACTAGAGAATGGGGTTATAACAAATCCTACTCTAGTAGTGCTAAAAGGACTTTCGAAAGCTTTAAATGTATCACCATTAGAGTTTTTTAAATAGGGGGAGAAAATGAAAGAGATAAAATTAAAACAACTATCAATAAGCAATTTTAAAGGCATATCAAAATTAGACATAAATTTCAAAGATATCACAACAATATCAGGCCAAAATGCAACTGGAAAATCAAGTATATTTGATGCTTTTACATGGTTATTATTCGATAAAAACAGTAAAGGAGATAGCAAATTTGAGTTAAAACCTTTAGATGAAAATAACGAATATATAAGAGGTTTAAATCCTCATGTAACAGGCATCTTAGAAGTAGATGGATTAGAAGTAAAACTATCAAAAGAATATAAAGAAAAATGGACCTCTAGAAGAGGAGAAAGCGAAAAAGTATTTGATGGGAATACAACAAAATATGAAATTGATGATATTCCAGTTAAAAAATCAGATTATAACAAGCAAATAAATGAAATAGCAGACGAAGAAACATTTAAATTATTAACTAACCCTTTTCATTTTCCTTCTCTTAGTTGGAAAGAACAAAGAAAAGTCATCTTAGAAGTTGCTGGAGGGAATATATCAGTAGATGATGTTGTAAAAACTGATAAAGATTTAAATTTAGTAAAACAAGATCTAGAAAAAGAAGATGTATCAAAGCTAATAGACAGTAAAAAAGGTAGCATTAAAAAACTAAGAGAAAATAAAAAGTCAATTCCTTATAAAATCGAGGAATTAATGGAAACAGTAGTTGATTTAGATGTAAAAGAAGTTGAAAAAGAAATAGCATTTAAAGAAAGTAAGTTAAAAGATATAGACAATAAAATAAGCGATATAGCTAATAGTAGTAAAGAATTATTAGCTAAAAGAAATGAAGTAATGAAAAAAATAAGTGAAAATGAAAACTTAATCGAAGAAGAAAGACAAGCTGACAGAAAAGGTTATGACAATAAAGTAAGAATATTAGAAGAAGAAAGAAGAAAAGAAGAAAAAGATTTATATTCACAACAACAAAAGAAAAATGAATGTGAATATAAAATAGATGGACTAACTAGAAAGTTTGAAATGCTAAAAAATGAAGCTGCTAAATTAAGAGAAGAATTTAGTGAAATTCAAGCTGAGAAAGTTGATTTTAGTAGTATAAAAACAGAGTGCCCTACTTGTAAACGACCTTTTGATGAATCAGACATAGAAGAAAAACAAGCAGAATTAGAGAAAAACTTCAATCTTGATAAAGCTAGAAGAAAAGAAGAAGTAATAGAAAAAGGCAAAATAAAAGTTAAAGAACAAGAAGATATTCAAGAAGATATCGAAAATTATACTTTAAAGCTTTCTGAGATAGAAAATAATATAAACATCAAGAAAGAAAAAATAAATCAGCTAGAAAGCCAAATACGAGGTATTTCTTATACACCTAACGATGCAACAAAAGAAAAGATATTAAAACTTAAAAGAGAAAATAACAAGCTTTTAGAAAGTTTACAAGAAGATGATATACATCAAGATAAATCAGGACTTTTAATTGAAAAAGGAGAAATTAATACACAACTAAAAGGGTTATATAGTCAATTAGGAGCAGTTAAAAATAACAAGAAAGTAAATCAAAGAATAGAAGATCTAAAAGCAGAGGAAAAACAAATCGGAGTAGAAATAGCAAGACAAGAAGGTCTTATAATGCTATATGAAAAGTTTATTACTAAGAGAGTAGAACTTTTAGAAAAAAATATAAATAAGCATTTTAAGAACGTAAGCTTTAAATTATTCTCTACTCAAGTTAACGGAGCTATTGCAGAAACCTGTGAGGCAACTATAAATGGAGTACCATTTTCTAATGCAAATACTGCAGGTCAAATAAATGCTGGTATAGATATAATAAACACTTTATCCGAGTATTTCGAATTAGTCGCACCTATATTCATTGATAATAGTGAATGTGTAAATAAAATAGCAGATACTAAAGGTCAATTGATTAAGTTGGTAGTCACAGAGGATAAAGAAATAAAAATAAATGAATAGGTGTAAAAATGAAATGGAGCATAGAAGAAGAAAAGTTTTTAGAAGAAAATTATAAATTAATATCAGATGAAGAAATAGCAAAATATTTAGGGCGAACATTATCTTCAGTTAGAGGAAAGGTTAATTTTGAAAAAGCTAAGAGACATAAACAAGATAGATTGACTAAGAAAAATAACTATCTGACAGAAGAACAAAGGAAAGAAAAAGTTAAACGCATATTGTTACTAGCAACAGGACTAATTGTTAAGTGACTATATACATAGAAATATATAGTCAAACATATAGAAAAGTGGACACATTAGTCTTTTGTATATGGCTTAACAAGAGGTTTCAAGGGTTAGTGACTGCTTTTATGGAAACATATATTGCAGATATGAACTATGTTGAGTAGTAAGGTAAACACACACTTTTAGATGTAATCGTCAGTCTGAAACTCTGTGAGTGCTAACCAAGAAACAATGCTAATGTCCTGTATTGATAACAGGGAAACACATATCCTCTACTTGACATTCCCAAGACGAAAAATTCTCCGAAAGGAAGGTGTCCAGAGATGGAAAATAAAATTGAATATTGTTTTGTTGTAGATAAAAACAATAGACCTTTAGCTCCAACTAAAGTAAATAAAGGTTGGTATTTGATTAGAAAAGGTCGAGCAAAATTAAAAAGTAAATATCCTATGGTAATTCAGTTAGAAAAAGAAGTTGAACCTGATGACGAAGATGAAAGTCATATGGTTTGTGGAATTGACGATGGTAGTTCTCATGTTGGAATAGCAATTGTTCAAAAATGTCCAAGTAAAAATAAAGTTGTATTTAAAGGAACTATTGAACAAAGACAAGATGTAAAACACTTAATGGATGTTCGTAGAGGATATAGACAATACCGTAGATATCATAAAAGATATCGTAAACCTAGATTCAATAATAGAGCATCTTCAAAAAAAACTAATAGATTAGCGCCAAGTATTAAACAAAAGAAAGATTCTATTCTTAGAGTTTTATATCAATTAAATAAATGGATAAATATTAAAGAATATTATCTTGAAGATGTAGCAATAGATATAAGAGCAATGACCGATGGATATAAACCTTATAATTGGCAATATCAGAAGAATAATAGATTAGATGAAAATCTTAGAAAAGCGACAATATTAAGAGATAGTTGTAAATGTCAAGAATGTGGAAAAACAAATACTGTACTTGAGGTTCATCATATTCGAGCAAAGAGATTTGGTGGAGCAAATACTATTGGGAATCTCATTACTCTTTGTTCTTCTTGTCATCAAAAGACAGAAGGGAAAGAACGAGAATTTGAAGAGAGATATTTCACCAAAATAAAAAGTAAGCCAAAAAGATTTGATTATGCAATGCATGTCATGCAAGGTAAAAATTATCTTAGAGAAAATATTAAACAATTAGGAATATTACATCTTACAACAGGTGGAGATACTGCAAATAAAAGAATTGAATGGAATATAGAAAAATCTCATTCAAACGATGCTATTTGTATAACAAATTGTTTTCCAGATACTTGCAATATAAAAGAATGGATGATTAAACCGATGCGTAGAAAATCAAAAGCAAAAACAGATAATGTATTAGGAATTAAACATAGAGATTTGGTTGAATATACTTACAGAAATGGAGAAACTCATAAAGGATATGTTACAGCATTATATCCACATTTGAACGCATTAAATTTTCAAAGTCCTACAAAACATTGCAAAAAAGTCAATGTAAGAAAATGTAGATTACTTTGGAAATATAATAAAATTTATTGGTTAGATAGTGTGATATAAACACATTTGTCTATAATTAAACATAATTAAACACTAAAAAGTTAGGAGAGTGACGAGTATTGAAAAATCAAATAATTAAACAATCTCAAAATATTGCAGAAAAACCTAAAACTGTTACAGACGAAGTTTTAGAAAGGGTAAGAGAGTTACAAGCAAGTAAAGAATTAGTAATACCAGAGAATTATGCAGCACAAAACGCTTTAAAATCAGCTTATCTAATCTTACAAGAAACAAAAGATAAAAATAAAAGATGTGTATTAGAAACTTGTACAAAAGTAAGTATAGCAAATTCTCTTTTAGATATGATTATTCAAGGATTAAGTCCTTCGAAAAAGCAATGTTACTTTATTCCACATGGAAATAAACTCCAACTAACTAAAAGCTATATGGGAACTATAGCTGCAGCGAAAAGAAGTAAATATATAAAAGATGTGAAAGCTTATTGTATCTATGAAGGTGATGAAGTTGAGTTTGAGTATAAAAATGGAAATATAAATGTAATAGATTATAAACCTGATTTAAAAAATATAGATAACTCAAAGATAATAGGAGCATTTGCTGTTGTTATAGGAGAAGAAGGGGTTTTACATACGGAATATATGAGTATGGCACAAATAAAAACATCATGGGCGCAAGGACCAACAAAAGGTAAAAGTCCTTCACATATAAATTTCCCAGATCAAATGGCTAAAAGAACTGTTATAAATAGAGCTTGTAAATTATATATAAATACATCAGATGATAGTGAGTTATTTGCAAGTGCATTTAATAGAAGCCCTTATTCAGATGATGAAGATGTTGTAACATTCCAAAATGAAGCTTTTGAAAGTGAAATAACAGAAAAAGCTAATAAAAAAACAATAGATATAGATGAAGTAGAGCAAATGGAAGCAGAAATAATTGATGAAGATACGAAAATAGATGCTGAAGTTGTAGAAGAAACTCAAGAGGAAGAAGATTGTCCGTTTTAAAAGTTTTAGCAAGTGGGAGCAGGGGTAATTGCTATTTACTTATTACTCCTGATGAAACTCTAATAATTGAAGCAGGTATCAAATATAAAGAAATTTTAAAAGGTCTTAATTACAAAATTGACAAAGTTGTTGGATGTTTAGTTACTCATGAACATAAAGATCACTCTAAATCAATTAAAGACTTAACAGAAAATGGAATAGATGTATATTCAGCTAAGGGGACTTTTGAAAAGTTAAACATAAAAAACTATAGGACTAAAATAGTAAAAGCTAACAAAAGGCAACAAATAGGAAATTTTACTATTTTACCATTTGATGTTATTCATGATGCAGAAGAACCTTTAGGATTTCTTATAAAACATCAGGACATAGGAACTTTGTTATTTATAACTGATACTTGCTACTGTGAATACAACTTCAAGAATGTAAATAGTATCTTGGTTGAATGTAACTATATCAAAGAAAATTTAGAAGAATATTGCATAGAAACAAGTTTAAGCGTTCGTATAAAAGAATCACATTTTGAACTTGAAAATGTAATTGACTTTCTAAAAGCTAGTGATTTAAGTAAGACAAGAAATTTGATGTTATTACATTTAAGTGACAAACACGGAGATAGTCAAATAATGAAAGAAAAGGTAGAAGAAGCTACTGGAATACCTGTTTTAATAGCAGAAAAAAGCACAGAAATTATATTTTAGGGGGTAAAAGATGATAAAAGCAATCGTAAATAATGGAAAAGTAGAGGTAAACATAAAAGGTGAAGACAGAGCAGAAATGTTGACTGAACTAGCATATTTAAACTATGGAGTTCTAAAAGGAATGGCAGATGAATGTGATATAAGTGAAACAAAATTATTAAACATCTTAACTACATCAATAGAAAAAATAATACAACTAAGAAGTAAAGATATAAAAATCAAATCACATACTGAAACAGAAGAAACAAACATAGAAGAAGCTTTAAAAGGTGCAATAGAAAAGCTTGCAGAGTTATTAAAAGACAAGGAGTAACTATGAAAGAAAGAGTAGGAAATATAAGAAAGATAGATAAATTAGGAAGAGTATCTATACCTGCAGAATTAAGAAGATTGTTACACATAAATAGAGAAACTCTTCTGACAGTAGAGTATGATTCAATTTTAAAAGAAATAAGAATTATACCTTTAAAAGAAGAAAATTAACTAATAAATATCCTAGGAGGCGTAAAACCTCCTGGGGCTATGAAAAGGTGATGAATATGGGAGGCAAAATAGCAACTGATTTAGAAATAAGAAAGTTAAAAAGATTGTATAAAAAAGGTTATAGTGCATTAGAAATAGCTTACAACATAAACAGACCTGTTTCCTTTGTAAAAAAATATATAAAGAAAATAGAAAATAAAAAATAGTAAAATCTTGAAGGGGGTTAATATAATGGGAAGACCTTTTGGAAAAGTTGACAAACAAGATTTAGTAGGAAAGAAAATAGGAAAGCTTACAGTTGTAGAGTATGCTGGAAAAAGAAATAGAGGAAAAATAAAATACGATTATTACTTATGTAAATGTGAGTGTGGAAATGAAAAATTAGTAGTTAGATCCAGTTTACTAAAAAAGAAAGTAAAAAGTTGTGGATGCTTAAGAACAAGTAAAAATATTAAAAATGCATTTGTACCAAAAGTACAAAAATTAGAAAAAACTAATGGAAATACAATTAAAGTTTATAAACTTAATCCAAATGAGCTAGATGCATATTTAAAAGAGTTAAAGACGAAAGAAGTTCAATATGCTGGAGTTAGAGGATGGTGATAAAGTGAAAGTTTTTCAATACGTAGCTCTTATGAGTAAAGGTAGAATAGAGAGTGATAAAGACCAGGTATTTAAATATTTAGTTGAAAACTTAAAAAGCTCTTGTGATGTTATAACTGATTTAATACAAATAGACTTATGTAAAAGTGATTTTTATATAAAAAATTGTACAAAATTTAAAAGTTGCAAAGATTGTTTGAATTACTTTTTAGACTGGGAGGTTGATTATGAAGAAGTGCAAAGAATGCAATAGAGAATATGAAGATCCTCAAACTGTTGGAGACTTCTTTGGAATATGCGATGAGTGTTATAAAGAAGAGTACAAAAAAATAGAATACAACAAATATATAATGCCTCTTCTAGCTGAAAATCATCTTTCTACTATAGAACAAATGATGAAAGTAACAGAAGAACAAGCTGAATTTATTGGAGCGGTAGCAAAATTCGAAGCAGAAAGTGGAACAAATGAAGAAAAAGAACATATAATCGAAGAATTCTTTGATATGATTCAAGCATCTTTAGGGCTTTTAGACAAAATGGGGTTAATTAATCTCTTAGAAGAAGGTCGAATAAAACATATAGCAAAGTTAATCGAAAGAGGTTGGGAGTTCAAGAAAATGCTATAAACATTCAAGAAAATTATTTTATCTACAAAATTAAAATAATGAGGTGGAATGTTTGAATAAAGATGTTATGGAAGAAACAGAAATGATTTTAAAAAACATGAAATTTATAACTATCTATATACAGCAAAAGGAAGAACATATAAAAAAGATAAAGGACGGAGATAGGGGGGCGATAAAGGCAGTTTGTAATGATATGGTTAAATCTTCTCCAACTCATGCAATTAATAGACCTATAGAAAATGAAGTTATAAGAATAGATGATTTAATTGCAAAAGTTGAGGGAGATATATTTGAACATAAAAAAAACAGAAAGGTGATATCAGAAGTGTTTAAAAGCATGAGTGAAAAACAAAGAAAGATATTTAAATATATTTACTTTGAAGAAAAAACTCTTAAAGATATTGCCGAGGAGTTTGATTGTACAATAGCAAATGTACATTACATTAAAAAGAAAATAATCGAAAAAATGGCAGTAGCCTTATTTGGCCAAGATGCATTGAAAGGGGAAGAAAAATGATAATACATAAATCAATAATACATGTACTAGATACAAATAGTGATGCTCCAATATTAAATGACTATGAATGTAAAAATAGTTTAGAAGTAGATAAGTTTTTCCAAAAGATAATAACTAGAGTTTTAAAAGATGATGATCTAAGAAAAGCAAAATTCAAAGATTACAACGATAATATCGTAAAAAATTGCTGTGAACAAATAATTTACGATGAAAAGACATTCTTACAAAACTCAAAAGAGATAGCAGCATATTTATTTGAAGTAATGCAACGAAATAATGAAATAGATTCTTGTGATTTAGCAATATGTTTATACAGTGTTAAAGATGAAAAAAATGTAGCAATTATAAAACTTGATTATAAAAAACTTTATACTCATTCAATAGAATATGTAGAAGATAAATTTAACATACAAATCGCATCAAATGAGATAGGTATACCTGAAACAGGCCGACAAAAGCAATGTGTAATAGTTGGACCTAATGGAGTGAACGATTATTATCACTTTAGATTATTAGACAAAGATGCAGAAAAGGACCAACTAGAAACTAAATTTTTAACAGAGTTTCTAAATGCTGAAAAGATAGAAGATGATAAATATAAAACAAAAGTATTTAAGAAAACTGCAGATAACTGGATAACAAATGCAATATCAGAAGATTTGAAAATGGCCGAAGATATAAGAAGTATGCTTAATTATACTTTAAAAGAAAAAGAAACTCTAGATGTTAAAAAATTTGCTGAAAATAGTATTCAAGATAAAGAATTACAAGAAAGCTTTAATGAACATATGGAGGATAGAGGCTTAACTGAAAACTTTGAAATAGACAAGAAATGGATTGAAAAGAAACTTAAAAACAGAAATATAAAAACTGATACTGGCTTTAGTATAAAAGGAAAGTTAACAGATTTTGAAGATCCAATGAAATACAGCTTTAGAAAAAACGAAAATGGAACATTCGACATAGTATTAAAAAATATAACTTTTTATGAGGAAAAATAAAAAAATTAAGGAGAAAAGATATGAAAATAACAAAAGAAATGAAAATAACAAAAGAAATGTTAGATAAGAAAATAAAAGATTACGAAATAGAAGCAAATCATGATTTAACTTTTAGAGAATGGATTGAAATGCTAGAGGATGAATTTGAAATAGAACACAGAGATTTAGACAACATGGCAGATGATGAACTAGACAATTATGATACATTTTTATTTGAACTAAGCTTGAAATAGGGGGAAATAAAATGAATAATATAAAGAATGTTGAGTATATACCGAAACACACTAATTGCACTAATTGTGGCAAATGTTGTGGTCCAGTTTTAATGGGAGAAAGAGAATATAAAACTATCAAGGATTATTGCATAAAGAATAATATAAAACCATTTTTTCGTTTAGATAACACTTGTTATTTTAGAGATGAAGAAAATAAAAAATGTTTGATATACAAAGTTAGACCAGTTATTTGCAAGTTATTCGGAGTTGCAAAAGGAATGAAATGTGTAAATGGTAATACTTGCGAAATAGATGGATATAAATACATACCAAAATCAAGCAAGATATTTTCAATGTTTAGATTAGCAAAAGAATTGGAAGATAAACAAGGTGAATAAAATGGAATTTGAATGTGGAAATCTTACACAATTTGGATGTGGCCGTATGGATGGAGTAAAAGAAATTATGGCATATAACAATGATGGTATATGCACGAATATTTGCTGTTATGGATGCGAAAAATCTAATTCATGTGTTTATAAATGCAATAGAGTAGATTGGCCAGATGAAGAAAGAAAAATTAATTATAACGATGAAGAATTGAGACAAGAAAAACTTTTAGGAATTAAATGTTATAACTGTGCAAAAGAAATCAATCAAGAAGGTCATAAGATGAATATTAGAAGTGATGAAGCAGATTGTGTATGGCTATGTGATGATTGTTTTCATAAGGCATGTGGAGACCAAAGTAAATTTGAAAATCTAGAAAGAGAAAGACTAAAATACGAATTTGAAAAAGAAGAAATAAAACAAGTTGATTATGAACAACTAAGTTTTATATAGGAGGATATAAAGAAATTGAATACAGAAGAAAAAAACAAATTAGCAGAAGAAAATTTAGGATTAGTTTATTTAGTTGTAAACAAAGAATTTACTTATGAAAAAACTACAGAAAGCGATAGAGAAAACTACATAGAAGAAGGTATGATTGGATTAGCAAAAGCTATTAATACATTTAATCCAAGTAAAGGTGCTAAATTTAGTACATATGCTTATATTTGTATAAAAAGTGAAATAAATTGCTATGTAGCAAAACAAAAAACTTTAAAAAGAAAAGTAGAATATACGTGCAAAAATTCAATAGATGATTATATTGAAGATGAAGAAGGTTTAACATTTAAAGACCTTATGATTTATGAAAAAGATGACTATACTTCTAAAGTTGATTTAGAACATTTATTAAAAGTACTAAAAAAAATAGAAATCGAAATATATGACATAAGAAAAATCATTATAAAGAAATCAGAAGGTTATAAAAATATAGAAATAGCAAAAATGATTGGAGTAGAAAAAAATACAATTAAACATAGAATAGATAAAGCTAAAATAAAACTGATTGAATTAGGAATAACAGCATAAGGAGGTTTAAATGAAAGAGATAACAAAAGAAAGATTAATGCATATAGCAAATGATATACAGGCAATAGAAATGTCGGAAATGACTAATGCTATATTAGCAGTTAAACTCGAAAAAAACATAACAGACAAAGTAAAAAGAACAAATTATATAAACTCTTTGAAACAATTAATTATTAAGAAAGATATAAAAATATATTTTGATAATTTATTAGATCATGGAGAAATAAAAATATATTTTAAAAACGGAGATATAAGAAATTACTTAGTAGTAGATTAAGTGAAAAAATGATTGGAGCTCAAGTGAAATATAATAAACTGACATTCTTTTAGGAGGTGACAACATGTTACAGATATTAGAGCTATTCGGAGGAATTGGAAGCCCTAGAGTAGCACTTAGAAATCTAGGAGTACCAGTAAAAGCAATAGATTACATAGAAATAGATGAAAAAGCTGTTAGAAGCTATAATGAGATATTCAAAAATGAATTAGAATATAAAACTCAAGATGTAAGAGGCTGGAATCTTAAACCAGATATACTGATTCATGGTTCACCTTGTCAGAGCTTTAGTATTGCAGGTAAACAACAAGGAGCAGATGAAGGAAGTGGAACAGAATCAAGCTTAATGTGGGAAACGATTAATATAATAAAGCAAATGGGGATATGGAAGCCTAGAGTAGTTATTTGGGAGAATGTAAAAAATGTTTTATCAAAGCATATGATAAAAAACTTTAATCGATATTTGGAAGAAATGCAAAAACTAGGTTATACAAATTCATTTGAAATATTAAATGCTATGGATTTTGGATTACCTCAAAATAGAGATAGAGTGTTTACTATAAGTTGTTTAGATGGAACATATTTTAATTTCATGGAACTACAAAGAAAACAATTAAGACCACTATCAGACTTTTTAGAAGATGAAGTTAGTGAAGAGTATACAGTAACTCAACCAAGCATTTTAAGAGGTATAGGTAAAGCAGGCACGATAAAAAGAACAACTGTTATAAAAGATTTTGCCTATACCATTACTGAAAGACAAGATAGATGCCCAGCACAAGTTATTGATCTAGGAAATAATAAGTACAGATTTCTTACAGATAGAGAGTGCTGGAGATTACAAGGCTATTCTGATGAAGATTATAATAACGCAGCTAAAGTGAATAGCAAAAGAGCATTATATAAACAAGCTGGAAATAGCATACCAACTACAATATTTGAGGCTATTTTTAAAGTACTATTAGATTTATAAGGGAGTGATAGCTTGATATTAGCAAGATACAAAGAATTAGTCGAACTGGCTAAGAAATACATAGAAAAGGGATATAGCACATTGGAAGCAATTAAATTAGCTGAAAAGGAATTGGAGGGACTATATGAATAAAAGAATAAAGATAAAAAAGGGCATCTGGCATAAAGAATGTGATTGTAGATGTGATAACTTTATAAGAATTTTAAGAGGAAGTGCATTATTAGTTTTTAATTGCAAGAACTGCAATTTAAGACCAGAGAGGGTAAGAAATGTAATATTGACTATGTTAGATGAAGATGAAGAAATACAAGAGTATACATATAGAGAAGAAGCTATAAAGACAATGTATAAAGAGAGAGTAGTAAATCCGATTATTAATGCTATGAAAAATCATAATTATAGAAAAATAATATTACCAATATATGTACCAGGAGTAAAAATAAAAGATATAGATATTGAATTTATGAAAAGACAAATTGAAGCTAAAAAATTAGAGATAATCAAATTTGAGTTATCCTCAATACAATATAGATACACATATAACATGGTTATAGAAATAAAAAGAAAAGATGTTACTATATATGATCATCATAAGCAAAACAATACAATTCATTTGATAGGAGGAAAATAAAATTATAGGGAATATATACGAAAATAAAGAACTACTGGAGGGGAAATAATGGAAGAAGTAAAACAAGCATTAGAAATATTAAAAAAAGAATGCAGTAGCAATCAAGATTGCAACAAATGTCAAGTAAAAAAAAATATTAGGTGACTGTGTACAAAGTTTTTACGTTCCAACACCAGAAAATTGGATACCAGAAAATTGGACTACACAAAGAAGATAAATACAAATAATTCGCATAAAGAAGGTGAAATAATGAAAGTACTATTAAAATCTCGCGATGATATTATTAAAGTCAATTCAGTAGCAAGTTGTGACCCTCCTATTAGTGTAAAAAAAGAAATAACTCCATATTATTGCGTTAATATAACTTTTCTCCATAATGGCTCTTTTATACAAGGTACATGTAAGGTCAATAAATTTGAATTAAACGAAATACTATATGGTACAAATGACATAGCAGAAAAATTTGCTATAGATATTGATTATATTAATGGAGAAATGTGTTAATAAAGAAGGTGAACTAATGGAAGATAGAAAAGAGTTAATAAAAGCACTTAAAGTAATTCAAAAAACTTGTAAACGTATTACTGGGATAGATTGCACTTGGACTTCTGGAGAAGGTAATTGTCCTATATGTGAAATACTTGAAAATTGCCCTGTTGACGATGTACCTGCTGACTGGACATTTAAAGAAGGGATAGAAGAATATGAATAGAGCAATAGCAGATGCAATAATCATAATTGTTATTGGAGCATGGATAGTAAGTAAGTTATATATGTAAGGTGAAAATATGAAGAAAATCTTAGGAGGAAAAGAGAATGCCTGCCCTCTTTGTGGGGGTATGGTGTTCTTCTTAGAAATAGATTATGGAGTAGTCAGTCAATGCAAAGATTGTGGCTGTTTAACCAAAGGCAAAATGAGGGAGGAAGTTAAAATTTATGAAATGCAAACATGCAACAAAAGTGGGGAAACAAATAAAATGTTCTAAAATTAATGACTTATGTATGTTTTTAGATCCTGATGAAAAGAAATGTAGACAACTTAATGGCCAAGGACCTATAAAACAAACTAAACCTGTAGATACAAAGGAAAAGAAAATTGTAAAAAGTACATATTTAGCATTAGCTTTATCATGGTTAAAAATTAAATTCACAAGAGATTATCAAGGAAATTATGTATTTGAAAGAACAGAAAAATTTAACTATGCATGGGCAAAATTAAATCATTTGAGAAAAGAATTAGAAGAATGGGAGGAAAAATAATATGTTTACACTAAAAGATTTTGATATAAAATTAATAAATAAAGATGAAGTTTCAAACTTTATAGAAAGACAGGGGCGCTTTAGTGCAGTTTGTTATAACACAAATACTAAATATGCAGAAAAAGTTGGAGAAAGTTGTTTACAAAGTGGACATCTAAGTGGAAGTAGACATCTATACATGGTATTTGAATTAAAAAATATACCACGTTCAGCAGTAGATCAGATAGTAAGACATACACAAGGATTTGTAACTAATGTACAAAGCTTAAGATATTGTAATAAAGATGGAAAGGTAAGTATATATATAGCTCCAGAGTTACTAGATAGTCCATATATGGTTAAGACAATAAAAGACCAAGAAGATATAGTTAATGCCCAATATAACTATATACAAACTTTCTTAGAAGATGGTGGTATAACAGGAGAAAAAGCTAATGAGATAGCTAGAACAATATTACCTATTGGAGTAGCAACAGAATGTAATATAGCAGTTAACCTAGAATGTTTAATGCATCTAGCAAATATACGACTTTGCACACGAGCAGAGTTGCCAATTAGAACAATAGTAAAAGAAATGGTCAAACAAGTAGTAGAAATAGAGCCGAGATACAAAACATATTTAGTTCCTAACTGTGAAAAATTAGGATATTGTCCCGAAGGTAATAAGCATAGTTGTGGTAGAAAACCTACAAAAGAAGAAGTGGATACTAGAGAAGAAAAATACTTAGCTTTAAGAAAATGGTTTATTGAATTTAAAAAAGAACATGGATATGATTAGGAGAAATAATTATGAGACCAACATGGGATGAGTATTTTATGGAAATTGCTGAAATAGTAAAGAAACGTTCAACTTGTATTAGAAGACAAGTAGGAGCAGTTATTGTAAAAGATAAACAAATTCTAGCGACTGGTTATAATGGAGCACCTAAAAAATTAAAACATTGTGAAGAAATCGGATGCAAAAGAAAACAACTAAAAATACCATCAGGACAAAGACATGAACTTTGTAGAGCTTTACATGCTGAACAAAATGCTATAATTCAAGCAGCTTACAATGGAGTTAATATAAATCATTCTACGTTATATGTAACTACAAAACCTTGTGTATTATGTGCAAAGATGTGTATAAATGCAGGAATAGAAAAAATAGTTTATTTAGGAGATTATCCTGATGAATTATCAAGTGAAATATTAGAAGAAGCAGAAATTGAATTAGTTAATTTTGATATAAAAGGGGGATACTATGGATAAATTAAAATTTCTAAGTGATGAATATTTGATGGAAATGTATGAATCATCTAAATTTTTTAAGAGTGGAATATATATAACATATAATAAGGTGAAAGGATTTAGACATGACTTAGTACATCCATGTTGCTGGGATTTTATAAGTTTTGAAAATATAGAAGATACAGATTGCATGAGCAAAGCAGAAGCAAAAGATTATGATTGGTCTGTATATAATTACACTTTTGATAGTGAAGATATATCACATGGGATTTATGATAGACATCCATTTGAGAACTATACTTTAAAAGAGATTTTAGAGGTAGTTGGAGAAAATGGTTGGAGCTTTGAAGGTGTGTAATATGAATGAATTTAAAAAATAGGGATGTAAACGCCCATTCACGAAAACAGGTTAGTTAATTCTAGCCTGTTTTTTATTGTCGAAAAATAAATTTGAAAAAGTTTTAAAATAAGGTTGACAATAAACGGGGGTTGATATACAATATAAGTATAATAAATATTAAGAAAAGGGGTAAGAAAGATGAAAAGAAATTTAATGAAAGAAGCTCATAAAATGACAAAGGAAATAAAAGAACAATATCCAGAAGTAGATTATCAAGCTCAATTAGGTTTATGCTTATCTTTCTTAGCTCAAGAGAAAGGTGGAAATAAAATGGAAGTAAAAAAATTAAATGGTTCTGAAAAACAAATAAAATGGGCTAAAAACATAATAAAAGAAATGGAAAGTATAATAAAAGAAGCAAAAATATATAAATTAGAAAATTTAGAAAAAATATGGGTAAGAAAAAGTGAAAGTTTTAAAGAAAAACATAATTTATCTTCTATAGAAGATTACAAAGTTTATGTTACAAATTTAGTAGAAAAATCAGAAAAAGAATTATTTAGTGAAGAAAAAGCAAGTTGGTATATCCAAAATTTTTGCGTAGTAACTTCTTATAATTATGATAAACATGTAAGAGTATCAGAATTTTCAGATGCACTTAAAGAATTAGCAGAAAAAAATAAAAAATATAATCAAATTTCCAATACTGTAAATAAATATTCTTCTTATGTTTCAAGAAATCACGCATTAGATTTATAATTTAATATATAAGTATAATAAGAAAAGGAGTAAGAAAAGATGAATAAATACATTAAAAGAATAAAAAATGAATTAATACCATTTACAACAAATGCAATAACAACATTAGAATTAGAAGAAAATAAATTGCAAAAAGAATTAGAGGTACATGGTGAAATTTTTATTAAAAAAGAAGTTGAAGACATAAAAACACTTATAAATACAATAGACGATATTGATTGTGATATAGCTGACATATACATGGACGATGAAGAAGGAAATGTGGATAAAATCTATTATGAGCTTGGTGAAACTGTAGGACATTGGCATTATACGATAGATTTTAGAAAGATGACAATTAAAGAATATATAGAAAGATTAAAAGTTTTAAAAAAAGAAATGATAGGAGCAGTTAAAAAGTATGAAAATATATAAAAAAATAAAGGCGAACCCACTATAATACTCGTCTTAATATAAGGGTGGGAGGAAAGGAGATTTATATGAGTAAATACAGTAAATGTTTTATATGTAAGTATTATTATTTAGCATCTATGTTAAGTGCAAAATGCACAAAGAAAGGAACTTTAGTTCCTGGAGGTTGTAGTTGCTTTACAAAAAGAATGTAGCCTAGCGAAAGCTGGGCTTTTAGCATCTATAATAGGAGAATGGAGGTATAAAACATGCAAGAAGGAAAGGAAATGGAATTAGATATCACATATTTTTTATGTGAAGTTTTAGCAACAAGTAAAATAGCTTATAAACATATAGATAAGCTATATAGTCAAAATAAAGAGAAATATCTTAAATTAGCTAGAAATCATAAATATTACAAAATCGAGCTTGATGGAACGATTGAACAAGAGTTTTATTTTAAAAAAGCATTGGGAATTATTTTAGATGATGATGTAAAAAACACATCATGGCTTTTAAGAATGACTTATAAAAAGTCAAATCAATTAGTTAAAAACTCTAATATTGTCAATTTGAGTGATTTTTTAAAGCAAAATAATCCTAAATTTTTTAAAAATAACGAAATAGATGGATTTTTATTAGCGGTACTTGTTTTAGCACAATTAGAAGGTAAAGAAATTAATTTTCATGATGGATTATACCAAGACTTTTGTAATTCACTATTAGTCAGAAATGAATATCTTGCAAAAGATTATCCAATTTTATATAAAAATATAAGTAAAGAAGATAAAAAAGAGTTAAAAGATATCGAACTTAAATTTAAAAACATATATCCAGAATTTAATTTTAACGGATTTACTTATGTAATTTTAGAAGAAGGTAAAATTATGCTTGAAAAAATGACAGAAGAACAAATATTTAATGTTTCGTTTGAATATATTTATGATCTAGAGGATATAGCATTACCTTCTTTGATAAATAACGAACTAAAAGATAAAGAAATTCAAGAATTAATTTGTTGTTGGAATTTAACACATAAAGAAATGGACTATAAAGAATTATATAAATTTTTAGGTCCTGCTTTACAAATTAGATATTTACTTAAAGCATATAAAGAAGCTAAAAGATATTGTTTTTCTAATTTAAATGAGGATTTAAAAGAATTAATAGAGAAAAAAGAATCTGAATTAAGTCGAGTAAGAAAAGAAAATAACGACTTAAAACAAGAAAATGCCCGTCTAAAAAAACAATTAGACGAAGAGATTAAGAAACTAGTTGAAGAAAATACTCGATTAGAAAAGAAAAATAATCACTTATTAAAATCTATCGAAAATCAACCAGATGTAGAAGATGAATTACATCAGTTACGAAATTTAATGTTTAATTTATCTAATTGTGAAGATACTCCGCCTACTAATAATGAGGTCGATATAGATAAGTTAAATAATTTGAATGCTATTTGTTTTGGTGGAACTAATAACTGGATCAATACAATGAAGGAAGTTTTACCTAATTGGACCTTTATTGCTGCAGGTGTAGAAAACTTTGATGTTGCTTTACTTAAAGGTAAAAATTACATATTCATAAATACAAAAGTAAATTCTCATGGTATGTACTATAAAGTTATAGAAAATAAGGATAAAAACAGTAAAATAAGATATATAAATACTACAAATAGAGATAGAATTCTAAGAGAAATAGAAAAGGAGATAGAACAATGACAATGGGTGAAAAAATAAAAACAGCAAGAAAAGAAAAGGGATTAACTCAAAAAGGACTTGCTGAGTTGTTAGAAGTATCTGTAGATACTATAAAAAAATATGAAAGAGGAGATAGAACTCCAAGACCAGAAACTTTAAAACAACTGGAGGAAATTCTAGGAGTTAAACTCTTTGAATTAATAAAAAACAAAGTCGTATTAGCAGAGTTTAAAAATACATCTGCTAGAGTATCATCAATTCCTAAAAGTTGGTTAAATGAATTAGGAATCAATGAAGAAAACAGAAAGATAGAGTTATCATTTGATAGAGATAGAATAATTATAAGAAAAATGGAAAATTAAAATCAATATAAGACTAGAATTAGAGTAAAACTGATAGTTCTAGTCTATTTTTATGAGAAAAATAAAAAATTAAAAATAAGGTTGACAATAAACGGGGGTTAATATACAATATAAGTATAATAAATAATAAGAAAAGGGGTAAGAAAGATGAAAAGAAATTTAATGAAAGAAGCTCATAAAATGACAAAGGAAATAAAAGAACAATATCCAGAAGTAGATTATCAAGCTCAATTAGGTTTATGCTTATCTTTCCTATCTCAAAAAAAGGAGGAAAAAGAAATGGTAGAATTAAAAGGTTCAGAAAAACAAATAGCTTGGGCTAACAGCATCAGAGAAAACTTATTTAAAATGTTGGAAGAAGCTGTACAAGTAAGTCAAACATCAGAAGATGCAATAAAAATTGCGAAAGATTATATCTTACAACAAGATCAATCTGTATGGTATATTGATCATGCGAAATTCATGACTAGCAATTATTGGTTTGAACATAAAAAGGCAGCAGGGTTAAAAAGTATGTGTATATACTTATATCATGAATATTTTGACTTTGATGATAGCGAAAGTCGTAAAAGTTTTAAAGCTTTAAGTAAAGCATTTGAAACTTTAGAAAATAAATAAAAAAGAAAGGATGCAAAAATGAAAAATACAAAAATAAAAGAATTAGAAGAAATAAAAGAATTTGTAAAAAATAATTTTAAAAAAGAAAAATATAATGTTTATATTGCAGTGGATGATTTAGATGTTTCTGCATACGATTGCAGAATTTGTCTTGATAAATACGAAGAAAATTTAGAATTATTTGCAACAAATATTTCTATAAATATAGAAATAAATGACGTAACTGAAATAAATGGCTCTACTAACAACGGTACGATAAAAACAAAGAGTGGAAAAATTTTATCTTATGCTTTGTTGTACCGTCCGTGGGAAAAAGATATTGACAAAATTTTTACGTTTGCTGAAGCATCTGAAAAATGGGGACTTGATAGTAGTACTCTTAGAAAATTAGTATTAACTGATAAAGTTGAAATTGGAGAAGATGTAAAAAAAAGCGGTAAAACATGGTTAATAACAGGAGAGTGTATGAATCGCCTATACGGAGAACCTAAATAATAAGAAAAGGGGTAAGGAAGATGAAAATATCTAAGAGAAAATGTTATGAAATTGCAAAAGAATTTTGTGATTTAGAAAATGATTATCTAATGGGTATTATATATAATAATGGAGAATTAGAAATCGGAATGATAGTTCCAGATTTGCTAGAAGGAAAACAATTATTATATAGATATGATCATTTTATTACTAAGCCAACTAAAAAGATGTTAGCTGAGCATTTATATAGAATAATCGAAAATGAATATAAAGAAAGCTAAGAGGTTTAATCCTCCTAGCTTTTTATTTTTATACAATGCACACTTCTTTACAATCAGGTCTCCAATATGGTGGGATTACTGGCATTTTTTTAAGATTGAAAGTGAAGTCTTTTATATTACTAGCATTTTCTTTAAGAATATCGTAAATTTCTTCATACGGAATATTTCTCATATTTTTATTTTCTTTATTTAACACACTTATATTATCTTCAATCTCTTCAAACTCCCAAAATCGCACTTCTCCATAACCCTGTGAAGGTTTCTTTCCAAGATAAAAGATGTAATTTTCTAATAGATATTTAATTCTTTCCATATCGCCTCGAACGTAGAAAGTTAAAGTTTTTACAGATTTTAAAACTACGGGTATATGATAATTTTTAAAATATCCAGCACCTAAATCAACTCTATGTTTAGCTTTTCCAGTAAATTTTATTAGATCATCATTCTTCACATCAAATCTTTTGGACCAGCTAGAAATAGTTTCTCTATCATTTCCAAAACCATAGCTAGTACAATAAACACCATATTGCTTATCAAGTACTTTAGACAACATATTATCTACTTGTTCTTTTGTACCATACTTATTTGAACCGACGTAATAGTCATCTTTAAGTAAATCTTTACATATAGCAGCACTTATAATTGAATCCAATATAATATCATCTATAGCACAAAGAGGGCTTCCTAAATGTGCTATTACTTTGAAATTCTTAAACATATATTTTGTCCCCCTCTTAAACGTAGTTCTTGATTTCTGGATAATGTTGGACTAACTTTTCAAATTGCTCAGGATAATTTCTCTTTATAAATACTGCTGAACCTTGGTTTAATAAATCTTTTGCAGTTAGATAGCCTAGCCTTATCCAACCTTCGTCAGTACAATTGTATTTTAATCTCGTATCTACTTTTGAGTAAACAGGATGAACAGGAGTGTTATACATATAAGTTAATGCTGCTATATCTTCTAATTTATACCATGCAAGTGGATAGCATATATTACAGAATGTAGGTACATTAGAAGTAAAAGTCATACCATGTGCTTTTACTGCTTTCATTCTTCTTTTACTTTCATATGCTCTTACACCTATAAAACTTAAATTTCTATTATATGTATTAATGCAATTCTCTATAGCATCAAAGAAATAACCTTGTTTTCCAAATTGCTTTACAACTGAATCATCCAAAACTTCAAAAGCGGATACTGGAGAAGTATCTAAAACAAGTTTTATTCCTGTTTTTTTAGATACCTCTTCCATAATCTCAACTGTTCCTGGATAAGATGCATCACTAACATGACCCCAAAGTATAATATTTCCGTTGTAATTATCTATATCATGTTGAATTACATCTGCAATCAAGAAAGCCATTACAACACTATCTTTGCCACCACTTAAACAAATATAAGGTTTATCATGTTTTAGTAGTTGTTCTTTTACAACTTCTTTTGATTTAGACAATTTTCTAAGAAATTGATTTGAAGATGACCATATCGAGCCTATTTCTAAAAAATTATCAAGTGTCATTTTTATAATTTCCCTTCTAGATTTCTAAGCCAATCTCTTATTTCATCTTTATTTTGTTCTAAATAATCATAGTACAGGCTAGAACCTTTACTATTTTCATATGTAATTTCAACTTCACCGTGTCCTGTAGCACTTTTACCACCTATATAAGGCATTTCTTTGAATTTATCTATTATAGATTCTAAACAAGATTCTTCTATATCGTTAGAATTTTCTATTACGATAGAAGAAATTAATTTAGCACCAGCACTCAATGCTTGCATATCGTATTTCATTTGAACTGGATTTTCTTTTTTATCTTTCTTATCTTCAGAATCTTGTATTAAATCACAATTAGTAGATTTTAGATCATCACGTCTAGTATAAAAGATTTCTTCTAGCATATCATAGAAAGATATATCACTATGTTTACCTGTATAATCTTCTGTTTCTTTACAGATAGGTTTAAAAATTCCAACTTTCATTTTACCTTCTGGAATTTGGTCCCCAATTGCACTACCAAATAAACTAAGTGGAGGGCATAAACGTCTCATTTCTCTTTTTTCTCCTATTTCACAGAAACGGCCACCACCTGTAAGAGTTCCACCAGTAAAAAGTAAATAATATAATTTAGGACTTATACCTTCCTCAGCTATACCTATTTTTTCTAAGAAGTCTCTCATTGCAATACGTCTCATAATCCCTCTAAAAGCATTACCACTATAAACTGGTATGTCTATAAATTCTCCATCATATTCAAATTTCATACATCTAGCTATTTGCATAGTACCCATTCTTTCATCTCCATAGTGCATAAGTGGGCTTAATAATTTCAAAGTAATATCTTTTTTCATATCCTAATCCTCCTTATTTGCAGCTTCTTTTTCTCTTTGCATTTGTTCTTTTCTTATTTGATTTTGAAGTCTAAGTTTCAAAATTATAATTTGAGTTTCAGAACGATAGCATTTTAATATTTGTTTTTTAACATCTTCACTTAATTCTGAAATTTCACTAATCATAGCAAATCTAAGACTTCTTACATCCATTTTTCTACAAAGTTTTTCTACAAAAGTTTCGTAACTAGTAGTTGTCATAGCAGTTGATTTCACTTTAGCTGTAAATTCATCCCATATTCCAAGTGCTCTGCTACCTTTTACCTTATCCCAGTCTATTTGCGCCCAAATTTCAGATAGTGTTGAAACACAATATTGTTGTATATTTTTATCCATTTTACTTTTTATCCTCCTTATTTTGTTTTTTCTTTCTTTCCTTTTCAAGTGCTTTTAATCGAGCTTTCTCTTCCTTTTGAGCTTGTTGCTTTTGTTTTATATATTCGTTTCTACGTTCAGAATTTAAAATATATACAAGTAGCTCAAATTGATATGTCTTTCTATACTTCTTAAATAAATTTTCATATTCTATAAACTTTTCTAAACCAAATTGCTCAATAGCAATAGTAGAATAGTTTCCTGATAATATTTCGTCTTTTGAAAATTGGAGATAAGCATCATTGAGTTTGTCATACAAATATTTCATTTCTTTTGCATCAAATAGAAATTCCTTATCTTCTTGTCTTATGTAATACTTCGAAGTGTCTTGATTAACTCTGCATCTAAAAGAATTATGTTTTTTAAATGATACAGTAATGCCTACTACGAATTCACCTTTTACATATTTATCTAAGTCAAATAAATAATTCTCTATATCGTTTTTCTTTAGCAAATACAGATTATCTTTATCCGCAACAAAGCTATTTTTTCTTAAATCAGCATTTTTTATAGTTGATGCACAATCTTGACAGCAATTATTACCGTTTATATTTTTACAGAATTCAAAGTTTGTAAAATTACTACTGATAACTTTTTTTACAGGAATACCTTTTGCTATTTCACAACCACACAAAAAACAATTATCTTTTTCTTTAAGTTCTTTTACTTCAACTTTTTTACAGTGTTTAGCTAATATTTGTGTATTATTCACTTAATGTTACACCTCCTTTATTTCAATTATAACATGCTTAAATTACCAAAAATTTGCTATTTATTAAAACTTGATTAAATTAAAACATTGTATTTAAAATTCATTTAAAACTTAAAAAAAGTATGCTATAATTATATTAAGATGCATTAATTGTATCAAAGTAAAGGCAGTCTTTTCAGGACTGTCTTTTTTATTTTGAAAAAGGAGATATGTGAAATGAAAGATGTTTTAATAGTAAACTCAGAAACAGAAGATCTCCTAGATAATTTTAAAATAGAAAATGACGAAGAGTTAGTTATTCAGAAACAATCTAAAAAGTTAACTCCGAAACAGAAAAGATTGATTAATGAAAAAAATGATTTAAAAAAGTATTGCAACAAGCAAGGAGGCTTTGTTCATATGTTTTATGTAAATAAAAAGTTACTTTTCTACGATTTGGATATTGACAGAGCTAATATAGCAAGAATAATTTATTTAGCTACATATATTGATTATAATGACAGAAAAGAAAATTTGCTTATATTACATAAAAAAAATAATAAAGTAGAACATATGACAAAGAAAGAGATTCAACAAAAACTAGGATTAAAAAGAGATGCTTTTTTAGCTTTTTTAAGTGATATGAAAAAACACAATCTTATTTTTGAAGTAGAAGAAAAGTTTTATCTAAATCCTAAGTATTTTAGTAAAGGTGAAAATTTTTATAAAAATAAAGAGTATGTAAGAATAATGATTAATACAACTAGATATTTGTATGAACATACTACAATTAGGCAGCATAAAACTTTATCCTATGTATTTCAATTAATACCTTATGCAAATTGGAAATTAAATATATTATGTAAAAATCCTTTGGAAGTTGATATTGGAAGGCTGGATAAATTAAGTCTAAAAGATATTTGTGAGTTGTTAGGATTAAGTACAAAACAAAATTCAATGTATCTTTTTAGAGACAGTTTAAGAAAATTTCATATAAAGGTAGATGGGCATAAATATTATTTATTTGCATACTCAAAAGTATATGCAGGAGAAAAAACAAAAGATTATTATATAATAAATCCTCTTGTAATTTGGGGAGGAAACAATACAGAAGAAATAAAAGAAATAATTAATTACTGCTTTTTTAAATAAGGGAGATTGGTTAACCCTTATTTTTTTATGTTTAATATACTTATGAGTATTATAAAAACCCAGCTCGAACCGACAAAATTAATCCAAAAACCCAGCTCGAACCGATAGTATAAAAAGCCTTCAAAATATTGATTTTCTAATAATTATAAGACTTTTAAAGGTGCTTAACTCTTATATATTATATACAGAACAGAATTTCTCTTAATTGCCTACGGCATAAACCTCTATAAATGTTGCAAATTCAATATGTTTAGCTTATAGAAGGGGATAATATGAAAATAAAAAATGAAGATTACGAAATTATATGCGATACAAGGGAACAAGATACATTAATCCAAGATACTCTTATAAAAAATGGAATACAGGCCACTAGAGAAAAATTAAATACTGGAGATTATGCTATTAGATATCAAGGAGAATATATACCTAATATTTTAATAGAAAGAAAAGCAGGATTAGATGAACTGCTAGGAAACTTAATGGATCCAATAAAAGACGAAAATAAAGATAACCGTTTTATAAGGGAATTAAAAAGAGCAAAAGAAGCAGGAGTTAAATTATTCTTGCTTATACAAGACAAGGATTATTATATCAAACTTTTAAAAGGTGAATATATAAGCCATGTTCATCCTAACGCTAGCGCGGCTATGGTAATTTCATTAATGGCCAAATTCGATAATCTTCATATTATTGCATGTGATAGAAAAGAATCACCTTCAATGGTCCATAAAATTTTATATTATCACTTAAGAGAAGAAATAAAAAGGAAGGAGGGTAATTGATCATGCCACGAGAAAAAGATTCTAGGTTAACAGAAGACCAATTAATTGCAGCAGAACTATTAGTGTATGGTGCAACTAATAAAGAAGTAGCAGACCAATTAGATGTTTGTGAAAAAACTATAATGCGCTGGAAAAAAAGACCAGAATTCATGGAAGAACTTGATAGACAATATGAAGTTGCTAAAAATAAAGTTGACAATCGTATAATGAAATTCTCTAATCAACTTTTACAAAATATTCTCGACCTATCAAGATCAGCTAAGAGCGAGAAGGTTAGACTAGATGCAAGCATATACTTACTTAATAGATTGGCTGGCGCTCCAATTTCAAAAGTGGAAACTAAAACAGTTATTACTCCTGAAACTGAAAAAGAAAATAATAATGAACCTTCTTGGGATGACTTTAATGATTCAGATGTTATAGAAGGGAATGTAATAGATATAAAAGATAGTGAAATATCGTAGGGGGAATGTAGGGGGGCGCTTATCGCGGTCCGTATTTACGAGGTGTTGCCCTTAAAAAACTATTTAAATAGTTGATTTAATAATATTAAGCTATAAGAACTATTAAGAGAAGGAATATATTACCAATAGAATAAGGACAAATAAGACAAAGCACAACGTCTTAGAGGGGCGCACAGAGGGTATAAGACAATAGAGTGAACAGTAAGACCAGTATAGTAAAAGACAACAGCATTAATAGTACTCTATAAGGTATCAATACTTATAAGTTATGATACACTTTGACATAGTAAGTGATATCAATATGTTTACTTGTCTTATAACTTAGTGTCATAAGTAACCAGGTAAAACAGTGACCTTTCGGTGGAGTAGGGTACTCCAGGTAAGGGGGCGGTGCATTCTATACCCCAGTATTTTCAACGCGTGCGCCAAGGGCTATAGTGTTGCAATATATTTTTTGAAACCTGAGGGATAACAAGTAAAACAAAATCTCAAAAAATTCCACAAAAATTTTTTTAAAACTTTCGATAAGGGGGTAAGAGAATGCCTTTTGGAATTTACTCAATAACAAATGTAGTAACAGGAGATATGTATATAGGGCAAACAATTCAAGATTTTGAAAAAAGATGGAAAAGTCATATAAGTGCTTTGAATAGAGGTGACCATGATAATGACTATCTTCAAAGAAGTTGGAATAAATATGGCGAAGATGCTTTTAAGTTTAAAGCTATACATTATTGTGACGAACTTGACATTTTAAATGATTTAGAAAAGTATTATATAAAAAAATATGATACTTATAATAATGGATTTAATATGACAGAAGGTGGAGATTATTTTTTAAATGAGATTCCAGAGGAAATACGAAAGAAAAGATTAGAAAATTTAAAGAAGGTAACTAGAGAAAGAAGTGATTATACAGAACATCAAATTGCTAAAGTTAAAGAAATGTTATCGGAATTAGAAAATAATCCAATCTCTATAAAGAAAATAGCTAGATTAACTGGAGTAAGAGAAAAAGTTATTTATAATGTTAAATATCTTAATTCATGGGTAGATGTTAGATCTGATTTAAATGAAAAACTTAAAATTATAAATAATAAAGAAACTAGAAATGAAAATATAGTTAAAGATTTATATTCTAAAAAATACTTACTTAATGAAATTAGTGAAAAATATAAACTTTCTCAAGATACAATTAAAAGAATTTTTAAAAAAAACAATGTTAAAGATTTTTCTTTGATTTTTAAAGAAGTTAATGATTTGCGAAATAAAGAAAAGTTTTTAAAAGGTAAACAAATAGGAATAACAACACATATTGAAATGGAAAAATATATGGATTGTTGCAGAAAAACATATGAAAAAATGTGTGAAAGACAGAAAATAGATTATTCTTTTTTACATAATATGCGAAACAATAAAAATACTACTATGTATAAATCTGATGTAAAAGGCATTAATTATGATGTTAAAGCTAAAAGCTGGTTTTTAAGAATAACCTTTAATGGAAATCAGATACCAATAGGCCATTTTAAAACAGAAAAAGATGCTATAGATGCAAAACAACAGTTAATTCCACATATAAAAACTAATGATTATACTTCTATATTATCAATAAAAGCTAAATATAGTAAAAAAGTTACTCCTAAGAAAACTATTAAAGCAACAAATTTAAAAGATAATTCAGAAGAAATTATTGAGGGAATAGGGATTTGTGCAAGAAAACTAAATATCCCAAGAAAAAATATAGAAAGGGTATTACAAGGAAAAGGAAAAACAACGCATGGATATACATTTGCATATGTTTAAATGTTAAAAACAAATATTTAAAGTCCATAAATAGGTTTACAACTTTTAAGACTTATGATACAATATAAGTATAAAAGATAATCATAGGGGGTTGTAAATATGAAATATGGATATGCAAGAGTTAGTACTTATTCACAAAAGAAAGATGGTAACTCATTAGAAAGTCAAAGAGAATTATTATTAAATGAAGGTTGTACAGAGGTTTTTTCAGATGCTTATAGTGGACTAAAAACAGATAGACCAGAATTCACTAAACTATTAGGGCTTTTAAAAGAAGGTGACACTTTAGTAGTAACTAAATTAGATAGATTTTCAAGAAGTGCATCAGCTGGAATTAAGTTAATAGATTCACTATTGGAAAAAGGTGTTAAGGTCCACATTCTTAATATAGGGCTTATGGATACAACACCTACTGGAAAGCTTATAAGAAATATCTTCTTCAGTTTCGCAGAGTTTGAAAGAGATATGATCGTAGAAAGAACTCAAGAAGGTAAGGCAATAGCAAAACAGAAACCAGGATTCAAAGACGGTAGAAAAAGAGTTTATGACGAGAAGAAAATTAAACATGCTATGAAACTAAAAGAGGAAGGATACAGCTATAAGCAAGTTACAGAAGTAACAGGAATAAGCAAAGCTACACTAATTAGAAGAATGAAAGAATATCAATAAGAAAATAAATAATACATTTTAAAAGTCAGAGAAATCTGGCTTTTTTATTAGGAATATGTTCCGATTGAAAAAATATTGTTGGGAGATTAGAATATAATTATCAGTTAAATATTGGGTGTTCGTTCAAAGGTAGGACACAGGATTTTGATTCCTGGAATAATAGTTCGAATCTATTACGCCCAGCCATGTATGTGTTTTAAAAAATAAATCTAAATCTATTTTAGGTAGCTTAGTATCTTTAGGATAGCATTGTGTGAGCAGTGTAAAGGCATGCTGACTACAAAGGGCGCTAACCATTGTTAATAGTGAAACAGTGGATGAGTTGTAGTATCTATTAACAACGTGGAGTAAGAATCCAATGAAACACATTGATGTTGTAAAGTATTTTGTTGCTCAAAAGGGAACAAAGCTTTAGGAACAGCACAACATCTGTCAACACTAGGGAAATAGCTCAAGTGGTAGAGCGATTGAATGGTTAATCAATGCGTTAAAGGTTCAAATCCTTTTTTCTCAACAAATTCAAAATAAAATAAAAGGAAAAGTCTGTTCCCTTATAGTATGAAAGTGGCTTAATACTAGAATATCCTTGCATGATATAATCTAGTGCGTGACACCTCCCAAGGGTGAATCGTTTAACATGAAGTTGCATGGTGGTTTTGCAAACCTTTGTTGCTCGCAAGGCAGACAGAATACGAAGTGTTGAGTAGTACTATAGTAGAGTGCCTCGTGTTAGGGTTTTGTGGCACTATAAAAATACAACCAGTCATGGACAATACGTATTAGGTGCGTGGATAAGCAGAGAATAAATAATGCTGCGAAAGGTGTCTACAGAAGGCTTTAATCTCGAGCCTTCTAAATAGAATATTGGCTTATAGCTCAACGGATAGAGCACATGGCTACGGACCATGGTTTGTTGTGAGTTCGAATCTCACTAAGCCAGCCATTAAATTTAAAGGGAGAATGTCTATGAAATTATATGAATTAGCTTATTTAAATGTTGAAAAAGATAAAAACTCTAGAAATTTTGGGGTTATGAATAAATTTATCAATGGAAAAACGTCTCACAATATCGTTAAAAAGAGTAAACAAGAAAAAGAAGAAGAAGAAGTTATTTGTTACCTAAATGGTAGAGCAATGACTAAAAGCAAACTAGAAAAGACTTTTCCTAAGAAGAAAAATAAATCAAAGAAGAAAAAATATGTTAAAAAGAAAAATACAAAAGAGTAGTTATTAATTGGCTGCTCTTTTTTTATGTAAATAAATTCAGAAGGGAGTGATTAGATGATTTATTTTGATGATATAGAGTTTGCTGATGATAATAAATACTCTATATACTTGATTGATAAGTATTTAAAGAAATATTTTCCTAAAAATCAGGATAATATTAGAAGGAAATACACTCCTAACGAGGTTGCAAAGGTAATCGGAGAAAAGGATATAACATTTTTTAGTTTATATTTTCTTAGAACGACTTTCGTGCCAAGTGATGACAACAGTGCAAGGGAATTATGTGAAGAACATTATAAAATATGGAGAGTTCTCTCGGAGGCTTTTGTACAGGATTTATACGATAAACTTAATATAGTAGAGCCTAGGGGACTTGCTAAGTCAACTATATGTGATAAAACACTTGCAATATGGTTACATTGCTATAAAAAATCAAAGTTTACTCTATTAGGAGCCAAAACTGCAGATGATGCCGAGCAATTCTTAAATTCTATAAAGAAAGAGTTTTTAGAAAATGAGCTTATAAAAGATGTATTTGGAAACTTAATAGATTTAAAAGGTAAAAAGCCTAATTCGAAAGATTATTACAAGGTTAACTCAGGTGAAATTGAGTTTACTAATGACACATATATAAGGGCAGTAGGGTCAACCACTTCTGTTCGTGGTGCTAACTGGGGAGGTGTAAGGCCTACTGTTGTTATAGCGGATAAAAATATAATTGTCCGTAGGTTATAGAAATATAACTTATAGAATCGGTGGAATTAATGTAGAAGCCTAAATTTAATATTGATAATGATATAACTTTCAATCTGATTATGATATAATATAATTAAGAGGTGATTGTTATGAAGAGATTAACTTTTGAATATGTAAAAGAATGGGTTGAAAACAATTCTGAATGTATTTTGTTATCAACTGAATATAAAAATGCTAAAACAAAATTAAAATTTAAATGTAAATGTGGTAAAGAATTTGAAAGAACTTGGGATTCTTTTAAAAGGGATAAATTTCATTTATGTAAATCATGTTCTAATACTGTAGAGGTAAAAGGAGTACCTTCTCAATATATAACTAAAGGGATTGCTAAGAAACCATTAGAAGAAGTAATTAAAATAGTTGAAGAAATAGGCTGTAAGTATATAAGAAGATATACAAAAAAAGGAACAAGAAGTACTATAGTTGAATTTGAATGTCCTTACCATGGTTTACAGAAAGTATTTTGGACTAATCTAGAAAAAAGAAGATGTTGTCCTCAATGTAACGAATATAATAAACAAAATTCTAGACTATCACAAAAGGTTGAAAAATACCTTATTGAAAATAATATTGAATATATTAGAGAGTATAAATTTGATAATTGCAAAAATAAAAGACCTCTGCCTTTTGATTTCTACATACCATCACTAAAAATGGTTATTGAAGTTAATGGTAGACAACATTACGAAAAAGCTTATTTTGGAGGATGTACTGAAGAAGAAGCAGAGAAAAAATTAATAACTACTAAAAAACATGATGCTATTAAAATTGAATTTTGTAAAAAAAATAATATTAAATATATAGAAATTCCATTTTTTACAGATGATAAAAACTTTACATATATCAATATATTAAACAAGGTAATACTAGGGGAAGTTACAGTTTAAAAGCTGATAACACACGCAGAGCATAGGCATTGAACCTATGCTTTTATTATTATGTAAAAGTATAGAATATAATATGCCCACGAGCCACCGACACGATTATTTATAGAGTAATCTGAGAACCTAACGTTAAACGAGGGTGAAAATGTATGCCGAGCTATATGGAAACATATAGAACTAGAGGATAAAAAGCCACTAGGATAACAAAATGGATTATCAATCCGAAGTTGATGTTATAACTGAAGATGCTAGAGAAAAGAAATGGAATAGATGGTGTAAAGAAGTAGAGGAAGTTGGAGATACTGCAGTATTTAGAAAAGGTAAAAAAGTTAAAGCAGCAACTAAGTTTGTAAGTATAGGAACAGTTTTACACATTGATTGCTTAATAAGTAAACTTAGCAGAAATAGAGATTATCATACTATTATTAATAGGGCTGTTTTATTAGAAGATGGCCAAACAATAGATGATATATTTGAAAGTGATTTATGGATTAAATGTAAAAAGATTTATTTTGACGATAAAATAGAAGATCCTCAAATACAAGCTAGAAAATTTTATGAAAAACATAAAGAAGAAATGAAATATCCTGTTTTATGGGAAGAAAAATGGGATTTTTTTATAGATATAGCAGTTAAATACTGGAGTAATAGAAAATCATTTATGTCAGAAAAAATGAATGATGCTAGTAGTATAGGTGAAAAATGGTTTAAATCTATAAGAACTCAATCAGTAGAGGAAATAGAGGACCATATTTTTTTAAAAACAATGCTTTGTGTTGACCCAGCGGGAGATAATTCTTCTAATAAGAAAAAGAAAACTGACTCATTTGCAATGATAGTAGGTTCATTAGGAGAAAATGACTTTAAATATATCAGAAGAATGGTACTTGAAAAAATGAGTTTCACAGAGTATTGTAATACAATTATTGATATTTTATTAGAATTTACAGATATAACTCATATATCTATAGAAAGAAATACCTACTTAGGTTCAGATGTAACTACTATACAACAAATGATTGAAAAGATACCTGAACTAAAGAAAAGAAATTTAATATTTATTAATGATATGAATAATAAAAATAAAGATAATCGTATTGCAACTATACAAGATCCAGTTAATAATGGCCAAATAATATTTGCAGATAATAATAAAGCATTTACAGATCAGATATTAGACTTTCAAGGAACAGCATATACACTACATGATGATGCTGCAGATGTTGTTTCTGATTTTGCAAATAAAATACTAAAAATAAAAACAAAAAATATAATTAGGTTCATGGATAGAAGGAGATTGGGTGTGTAAATGAAAAAATATAAGCCTATCGATGAAGTTATAAGTGTTTATGATGTTCCTAAAGAATTATGGGAATCTGAAAGTTTAATGAAAGAAAAACCGAACTGGAATAAAACAAATTATACCGAGTCGGAAAAAATATACCAAAATAAGGAATTTATTATACTGAAAGTAAAAAGTAACAAAAAGATTGGATTTATTGTATATAATACGAAAAAAGAATGGGAAAATGGTCATTCTCATTTAAATTCTAGAACTATTGCAGAAATAGTAATAAAAAATGTAATTTACAAAAGAAAACCTAAAACGAATAACTTATATATACTTAAAAGTCATGCAAGAGTTTCAAATGATGAAAAATACATAAAATTTATTGAAGATTTAATAAAAGTTAAAAAAAGTAAAACTAAAAATAAT
>OGRR01000331.1_pt1 | contig 44024 bp, 38 predicted proteins | sample 1553511 | NCBI WGS metagenome assembly OGRR01 (sample SAMEA2580040, study PRJEB22360) | human gut metagenome | biome: human gut; feature: human-associated habitat; material: faeces | place: Denmark | collected 2008/2010 | reverse complement strand
TGATGAGAAAGAAATATTGCGTGAGTATATAGAGTATGAAAAATATCATGCAGCACAAGAGGCAACAAAAAAAGCAACAAAAGAAGCAAAAGAAAATGCAATAAAGATGATAAAAGCAGGGAAGTTATCAATAGATGATATACCAGAGTTTTTTACGAGTCTGACACAGGAAGATATAAAAGAAATCGAGAAAGAGTTGATGCAGACAGTGTAATATATATGAGGTGTAAAATAAGATTTTTGGATAGATTAAAGTTGAAATATGAGAGGAAGAAGTTATGGCGGAATTAGAGGCGGTTATAGAAAAACGATTGATCGAGCAGCTTTGTACGGGAGAGTCCCAGTGGACATACAGACCGGATATAAGAACGGAAGAACAGTTATGGGACAATTTCAAATATATATTAGAACAGAATAATAAGGCTAAATTAAATGATGAACCGCTTAGTGATTCTGAGTTTGCCAAGATAAAAAATGATCTTTCTCATGCCTCCTTTTATGATGCTGCAAAATGGCTTGTGGGTGAGAATGGAAAGGTTTATGTTCATGTTCAGCGTGGTAATGATGTATTACATCTGCTTGTTATGAACAATGAACATGTTGCTGGTGGAACAAGTGTGTATGAGGTGATAAATCAATATCAGGCATTTGGAGCGGATGACGAAGAAACCAGAGACAGAAGATTTGATGTGACTTTGCTTATAAATGGAATCCCTATGATTCATATTGAATTAAAAAATAAAAATCATTCTTATATGGATGGGTTCCGTCAGATTAAAAAGTATATCAGTGAGGGTAAGTTTCATGGAATTTATTCTAATATCCAGATGTTTGTTGTCAGCAACGGAGTAGATACTAAATATTTTTCAGCGGCAAGAGATACCGAGTTAAATAAAAAGTTTATAACAGGATGGATTGATGAAAATAATGTGCCTGTGTGTGAGTATCTTGATTTTGCAAATTCAGTATTAAAAATACCGGAAGCACATGAGATGGTGACAAAATATACGGTGCTTGATAATGATAAACAGAAACTTCTTATACTCAGACCTTATCAGATTCATGCAATAAGAGCTATGCGTAATGCCTCAAAGAAAGGGATTTCAGGTTTTATATGGCATACTACAGGTTCGGGAAAGACCATGACTTCATATAAAGCGACCAGAAATCTTTTGATGGATATTCCTTCGATTGAAAAAACAATATTTCTTATTGACAGAAAAGACCTTGATATGCAGACAAAGATGGCTTTTCAGTCTTATGCGGATAATGACACGATTGATGTTGATGACACAGAGTATGTAGATACACTTATAAAGAAATTGTCAGACGGAAACCGTCAGATGATAGTTACTACAAGGCAGAAGATGCAGACTATGGTTAATAAGCGTTTGAAAGAGGGAACAAAAGAGTATGAGAGGATAAAAAAATTAAAGGTTGCCTTTGTGGTTGATGAATGTCACCGTGCAGTTACACCTGAAACTAAAAGGATTTTAGAACGATTTTTTGTAAATTCACTGTGGTATGGTTTTACGGGAACTCCGATTTTTAAAGAGAACGGTTATGAAAGAAAAGGGGATCTTCCGCAGACTACAGAAGAGTTATATGGAAAACTTCTTCACAGTTATACGATTAAAGAGGCTATACATGATGAAGCTGTACTTGGCTTTATGGTTGAAACGCTTGGACATAAGGATAAAGATACTGATGAATCCGTGTATGAAGATAAAAAACATATGAGAAGTGTGCTTGATGTTATATTGAATCAATCATACACAAAGTTTGGCATGGAAAAAGGAAAGGGCAGAAGTTATGAGGCAATATTGACAGTAAAATCTATTGCTATAGCTCAAAAGTATTATGACCTGCTTAATGAAATCAAACAGGAAAATGACGAATTAAAAATATGTGAAAAAGTAAAAAAGGCATTGCCTGATTTCCCTAAGTTTGCAATTACATATTCTGTGTCGGAAAATGAAGAAGCATCAAAAGTAAATCAGGATAAGATGCAAAAATCACTTGATGATTATAATCAAATGTTTGGAACAAGTTATAAGGTAGAGGGCATCAGTGCATATAATGCAAACCTTAATGACCGTCTTGCGAGAAAGGAAAAGAGGTATTTAGAGAGAAGTCAGCAGCTCGATATAGTCATAGTTGTAAACAGGCTTCTTACAGGATTTGATGCACCGTGTCTGTCAACAATTTTTATTGACAGGCAGCCTATGAAACCTCAGGAGATAATACAGGCTTTTTCAAGAACAAACAGACTTTTTGATGATACAAAACAATATGGACAGGTTGTTACATTTCAGTCACCGGATGAATTTAAAGAGGCGATTGACTGTGCATTGAGGATGTATTCTCTTGGAGGTGACGGAGAGACTCTTGCTGAGGATTTTGAGGATGTTAAAAAGTCATTTTCAATTTCGATAAGGGCTATTCATGGTCTTGCAAGAAAGCCTGAGGATATAGCTTTATTATCTAAAAAGCAGAAAAAATCATTTGTCAAACTGTTCCGTGACCTAGATCATGATTTTGCTCATCTGAAAGCGTTTTCTTCATATGATGATAAAATGTTGTCAGATTTTGAATTTTCGGAAGATGAATATGAAGATTATGCAGCAATGTATAAAAATGTGATGGAAGAACTTAGAAAACCTGATGACGACGAAATAGATGTTGAAGATGTGGTATTAGATGATTATGATCTGATAGCATACAATAAACTTCGTATTGATTTCGATTATATCATGGAATTATTACAGGGGGTTTTAGAGTCGATAAATCAAAATAAAGATGGTTTTACGCAGTCAGATTTTCAAGCCAAAATAAGTGAGATTAGAGAGATGGTTGACGAATTTTCTAAGGATAACCAAAAAGTTGGTGAAATGCTGCATATGCTTATCACTGATATTGAAAATGACAGGGAAAAATATCTGGGACAGGATGTGTCTGTTATTTTCAATAAGATGCGTTCAGATATTATTGATAAAGAAATTGATAATTTTACAAATAAATGGTTTTTGAACAGGGAAGATGTAAAATTTGGGGCATACCATTATAAAAACGGAAAGCCCGAAAATGAAAGCGTTTTAAAAGAAAATGCACAGTATGCAGAATACAGGGATACGGTTGAAAATCCAATATCGCCAAAGTTTAAGTTTAATAAGACGATGATTAAAGAGTTTAGTGACGATTTGATGGATAAAATCTTTCCATTGCTTAAATAAGTTTAGTCTTAGTTCAGAAATAAAAATGCTCGTAATGTAGTGTGATGCCATTTTTATAATGCAAGTAGGTTTATTTAGGTCGATTACAGCGTGTACATTAAAATTATCTAGTTTAATCCTGATAAAGACCTCATAATAAGGTCAATATCCTTGTTTTCAAGTTCCTGAATAATATGAAGATAAGTTTTTTGTGTAGTAGTCATGCTTGAATGACCGAGTCTTCGTGCAACACTGGCTATTGACACACCTGCAAATAATAGCAATGATGCGTGTGTGTGGCGTAATCCGTGAATTGAGATTACAGGGATTTCGACAGCTTTGCAATGTTTTTCAAGTATATCGTTGACGGTTGAATTATATACTTTTTTGTTGACAAATATCGGTTCGTTTTCGGGCAGATTTTTTAAAAGTCCGGCGAAGTGTATGACGGTTTGCCAGTCTAATTGTATTTTTCGTACGGAAGACTTGTTTTTAGTTGGGAGAAAACCACCTTCTCCTTTATAATCCCAGGTTTTAGATATCGAAAGTATCTGGTGTGCCAAATCAAAATCTTTCGGAGTAAGTGCAAGTGCTTCTGAAAAACGCATTCCGGTCTTTGCAACTAAAAGGATAAACCAGTCCCAGTTTATTTCAAGACCAAGTTCTAAATGAGCAAGCAGTTTCTGAAGTTCAAACTGGTTGAGATATTTAGTTTTCTTTTCGGATGGCTGTTTGCCTTTTATGATTGCTTTTCTTGTGGGGTCTCTGCTTATAAGACCTTCATCTACGGCATCAAGAATCGCACATTTTACATGATGATGAAAATCCATTGTTGTCTGGTGTTCATGAAATTCAGCATAGCTGTTAAGAAGCTGCTGGTAAATTGTCCGTGTAAATTCAGATACTTTTAATGTTGGAACCAGTTTTTCGAGCCATATATGTGTCATAATGTATTTTTTCATTGTAACAGGTCGTATTGCTCCTTCTTTATAAGTATCAATCCATTGTTTATAGTAGTCACAAAATAAAAGGTCATCTGTATTTGTTATTATCTGCATAGAAATTCCTCCCTTATCATAGAAAGAAGTACACGCTGTTTTATTCTAATATAAGTGTTTGCATAATATATGTCATCACAATTTTGGGATATTTCTGTAAAAAAATGGTTGCAATCCATAAACGATTGTGCTATCATACAAACCATGACGAAGATGTCTAAAGCTTGAAAAAGCTCTAGGCATCTTTTTGTTTTCTAAAAAACTTTTAGCGGTCATTATATTTTGCCGGCGGTAATGACGGTGGTTTTAGAAACATTGTTGTTTCTTGAAATTTTATCTTAAAAAATTTGGGAATTAAAAATATGAAAGAGAGGTAATTATTTATGAATTCAGGTGATACAGCGTTTATGCTTATAAGTACGGCGTTTGTGTTTTTTATGACGCCGGGACTTGCATTTTTCTACGGGGGACTTGTAAGAAGAAAAAATGTATGTAATACAATGATGGCTTGTGTCTCTATTATGGGACTTTCAGTTGTTATGTGGGCGTTGTTTGGTTATTCTCTTGCCTTTGGCGGCAATCATGGGGGAATCATAGGGGATTTAAGATGGATAGGATTGAATAATGTTGGTATGAAACCTGGACCATATGCGGACACGATACCGCATCTTGTGTTCTGTGCATTTCAGATGATGTTTGCAATGATAACACCTGCACTTATAACAGGTTCTCTTGTAGGAAGGATGAAGTTTAAGGCATTGTTTTTATTTGTTGCAATATGGTCTGTTATTGTATATTATCCGATGGCTCATATGGTATGGGGCGAGGGCGGACTGCTTGCAGCAATAGGTTCCGTAGATTTTGCAGGAGGAGATGTAGTTCATATAAGTTCAGGTGTCAGTGCCCTTGTATTAGCCATCATTTTGGGAAAAAGACGCGGTTATGAAGTTACGACATACCGTATTCACAATATACCGTTTGTTGTGCTTGGAGCATCACTTCTCTGGTTTGGCTGGTTTGGTTTTAATGCGGGAAGTTCACTTAAGGCAGATGGTCTTGCAGCCCATGCTTTTATGACATCAGGAATTTCGGCGGCTTCAGCACTTCTTTCGTGGATGCTTATAGATACTCTTATCAGTAAAAAGACAACACTTGTAGGTGCTTCAACGGGTCTTGTTGTTGGTCTTGTGGCAATCACACCGGGGGCAGGTTTTGTTCCGATATGGGCATCATTTATTATCGGTGCTCTTGTTAGTCCGATATGTTACTTTGGAGTTTCTCTTATCAAGAAGAAACTTAAGATAGACGATGCACTAGATGCTTTTGGCTGCCACGGTATCGGTGGTATCTGGGGCGGAATCGCAACAGGTATATTTACACAGAAATCAATAAACAGTACGGCAAAATGGGATGGACTTATATTTGGTGATTATCACTTGTTTGCTGCACAGATAGTTGGTATTCTTGTAACAGCGGCAGTTGCAGTTGTAGGAACTCTGATATGTGTTGCAATCGTGAGATTGTTTACTACGCTTCGTGTAGATAAGCGTGATGAACAGCTTGGACTTGATATTTCACAGCACGGAGAGAGTGCATATCCAAGTTTCAACGGACTTGACCAGTAGGAAAACAGTGTACAGGAAATATGGATTAGTTTATGTGCGGAATTGATATGCACAAAAATAGTGTGCAGAAAAGAGGTAATATTGTATGATGATTAAGATAGATGCTTTTATAAGAGAAGAAAAGTTTGAAGATGTAAAAGCGGCATTAAATGCGATAGGTGTAAACGGAATGACTGTTTCGCAGGTTATGGGCTGCGGTATTCAGCGAGGTTATAAGGAAATCGTAAGAGGTATGCAGGTAGATATGCAGATGCAGCCTAAGATTAAGTTTGAGATTGTTGTTTCCTCCGAGGAATGGGAGGAAAAGACGATAAATGCCATTCAGGAGGCAGCATTTACCGGCGAGACAGGTGACGGAAAGATTTTCAGTTATGAGATAAGAACAGCACAGAAGATAAGGACAAAAGAAACAGGTTACGATGCTATTCAGGCAACAGAGTAAGTTTTAAATGATGGTTATATTAGATAGATATGAGTAAGTAACCTGAAATTTTTAAAAGTTTAGGGAGGCATTGCCATGCTTTTTCAGGAAATAATGAGACTTGAACCATTTGAAGGTGCAACAGTTCTGGTGGGGGATACAAGAGGAGAACATCAGGTGAAAGCTATTTATGTGTCAGATGGCAGCAATATTCCTGAAAAGGCAGAAAGGGGCGGTGCCTTTTTTGTGTGTGATACGGCTTTTGGAGATAAAAATAATAAAGAATTTGATGATAATCTCAAAAAATATATAGACTGTCTTACGGATAAACAGGCGGCAGGGCTGATTATTGAGAAACATACGGAGATGGCTGAAATAACGGAAGATATTGTTTCGTATGCCGCAAAAAAGGGTATTCCATTGATAATCATACCGTATGAGACAGCGGTTACACAGGCGGTTCCGCAGCTTTATTATTCTCTTTTTGAGGACAGGAACAGGCAGGATGAGAGCAATCTTTTTATGAAAGAACTTTTGTATGGTGATGAGCAGCACGCAATTTTGAGACTTGCCAATTTTAATTATAAAAATGAAAAGCAGCATATCGCAATTTTTTTCAGTTTTGATAAAACAGATTTTGACGGGAAGATGGTAGAGGAACTTGCATTAGTGATGCCGATAAATCTTTCATTGACATTATTTAGTGTTGTCTATCCTGATGAGGACGGTGTTGTTGTTGTGCTTGAATTGTCACAGAAAGAGCCGGTGAAAGATATTGTCAATCGTTTTTTATCTGCCGTGCAGCATGATATGGGGGATAAACTTAACGGCAATACAGTCAGTGCAGGTGTGAGCAGTATTTTCTATAAACCTGAGAGAATGAAAGAGTGCGTTGACGAAGCAAAGAAAGCAATGCGTCTTTTGAGAGGATATAATATTTGTCATTCGGCGAGGTATTTTGAGGAGATAGGTATATACCGTTTTTTCTTTGAACTTGGTAATGATGTTGAACTTGAAGATTTTATGATGCAAAGACTTGGCGAGCTTATATCATATGATAAAGAGAATAACAGCGATTACATTGATACTCTTGAAACATATCTTGATTTCGGATGCGCTTAAAAGGAGCAAATGTACTTTTAAATACATTGCTTAAAATGGATGAAGAGTTGTAGATTTTTTGGATTTGGAAAACGGACGCCGTAAATAAGGATTATATTCCACCTCAGTGACGCTTTTGCTCGGAGAACACCGTAGGTGTGGACAGTAACTAATAATCCATATTTACGGCTGTTTTTGGTGCAAGTAATTGAAATTGTATATACAAAATGCTACAATGCTGTTAGATTTGAAACCTATCAAGGAAGTCGCAAAGTGGCAGAGAGTACCACAAATATCTGCTTTACCAGATAAAAAGGGTTTGGCAGTTGTATGTATTGAAGAATGAGAGGGCGTTATTTATGGCAGCGGATATGAGAGAAAACAGTGCAGAGATTACAAAGATTCAGGATGTTGATAACAGCAATAATAAACAGTTTCCGACATGGAAGTGTGTTACGGATTATTTTTCTTATATCACGCCGGCTATAAAACCGCTTTCTGCTAATGTGTCCGTGATTGAGGGTGAAAAGTATCTGTGGGTTTATGATGTTGGAAGTCATGAAAATATTCCTGAAATGCTTGCGGAGATTTCAAAGCAAAAAGGAAAGAAGATTAAGATTATTTTGTCGCATTTTCATCCCGACCATATTGCAAATGTGCAACATATAAAGTGGGAGAGTCTGTATCAGGGGAAAAACACATACAAATATACACATATCGGTGAGATTGTTGAGAGTGATATAAATGTGGATGAAACAGACATAAAACTTAGAATTTTTCAGATGCCGTCAAGCCATGCTAAGGGTTCTCTTGCTCTTTTGGTTAATAATAAATATTGTCTGCTTGGCGATGCACTGTATCCGGCTCATAAGGGTGATAAGACTGTCTATAATGCCAGAATTTTGAAACAGCAGATTGATATATTAAAAAAGATGGCGGCTCCATATGTTCTTCTTAGTCACAGAGAGCCGTTTGTGCAGAAAAAACAGGCTGTTATATCATGGCTTGAAAAGATATACGCTATGAGAGAGAAGAATGAGCCGTGGATTCTCATGACAGGGCAGAATGTTCCAAACTGAAACCAATGCCAAAGGCAAATCTATATCACAGATAGCAGATGAAATCGAGGAGACCGAGGATAAAGTCTTGGGAGAGAGTGCAATACCTTATCGGTCGTCATCATACATATAACGATATAGATGGCATTGATTACCAAATTCTTGTAGAAGCAGATTTTTTGGTGAATATGTATGAGGATAGTCTGTCAAAAAAGGCGGTAAAACACGCATATGACAGTATTTTTAAGACTTCTTCCGGCAGGAAGATATGTGCGGAAATATTTGGAATTGATTGAGTTGTTTTAGTGGAAATGTAAAAAGAAATATTCCGTATGTGACTATTATAATATAGTCTGTATGGGGTATTTTTTTGTGTGATATTTATCATTGAAACCGTAAATTTTTGATGTTATTATACATAGGAACATTTTGGAGAGGTCTGTTTATCGTTGTTATACTTATGATTGTAATGCATGAATTGCTGGTAAAGAAGATGGGAGAATATACAATGATTTTTAAGAAATGGAGATAATAATGAATAATCCGGTAAAAACATTGACAAAAAAAGAATGGTCTATCTGGCTTGTTTCAATAATAATAGTTCTAATATCAAATCTTGCTATCATTCCGCTTTCGTTACTGGGGAGAGATGATGACATATCTCGGAATGACGCTTCCAATGGCTGTATGGTCTACGATAACATGGATTGAAAATCCGTCGGAAAATAATGGAAATGAAGTACAGATACAGTCTTTAAGTAAAAAACATATAGTGGCACTTTGTATAAGTGGAATAATTGTGACAGCAGTTTTTTATTATATTCTTAAAAGTTTTAACACACCTAATATCATTTTTAGTACGATTTCGATAATTACAAGTTTTATTGCAGCGTCACTTACGATGCTCAGGTCATCGTATTATGCGGTGTGGTATGCTGCGAACGATGTTGTTTTGATAATACTGTGGGTGCTCGCATCACTTAAAGACCCGGCATATATTCCTGTTGTTGTGAATTTTAGTATATTTTTTATGAATGATATGTATGGATTTATGAGTTGGAAACAGAGGGAGTTAGAGCAGGCGGAAGTTTGAAAATATTAGGATGAAGAAGAACTTCGTGATGATGGTATGGAGCGGATTTTGAAATATGGAATTGCCTGCTATAAAAAACGGTGTAAAGCGAGTGTCATTAAATAATTTTTAACAACAGCCTGTCATAAAATAAAAAAGCTCTTCATATGATGTAAAAAAATAAGAGGAGCTTTTAATGTGGAAAAGCTAAATTTTAGAAACAGGAGAAGAAAAAATGCATACATAATAGATGAAAGATTAAGTCAGAGAGCCGTAAGTCTTGCTAATTATATGATTGAAAATAAATCTACCGTAAGGCAGGCTGCTAAAGTGTTTGGAGTAAGCAAATCTACCGTACATAAAGACCTTACAGAAAGGCTCGAAAACATTGATTCGTCATTGGCAGGGCAGGTAAGGGAAGTTCTTGACCTGAACAAATCAGAGAGACATATAAGGGGAGGAATGGCTACAAAGGAAAAATATGCACATATGCATATGTGATTGATAGTGTTAAAAACGACAAGGAGATAGAAATAATTGTTTCTATCTCCCTGTTTTTGTATTTTATGATTTGTACGCTGTTTTTCTTATGGCTGGAAATATATATAATTCAATAATCAGTAAATTTTATATGTCTACAGTGTGTTACAGTTATTCTTTAGTGGCATCAACTATAGCTTCTATTGCTTTATCAAACCAGTCAACATCAAGACTTTCTACATCGCCGGCATCGCTTGCGGCTGCAATAGCAGGAGTCATAGGTATCTGACCGAGTATCGGCAGTTTATATACTGCGGCGACTTCAGCAAGGTGGCTTTTTCCAAATACTTCGATGTGTTTTCCGCAGTCCGGACATTCCAGATAACTCATATTTTCAATAATTCCTATAATAGGAACATTCATCATCTGTGCCATTTTTACGGCTTTTGCAACTATCATTGATACAAGCTCCTGAGGAGATGTTACGATAATGATTCCGTCAACCGGTATTGACTGGAATACCGTAAGTGCTACATCACCTGTTCCGGGTGGCATATCTACAAACATATAATCAACATCAGTCCATATAACATCCTGCCAGAACTGTTTTACTGTTCCGGCGATAACAGGACCACGCCATATGACCGGGTCAGTCGCATCATCAAGAAGAAGATTTACGGACATTGTCTGTATTCCCGTTTTTGAATAAACAGGGTATATTCCGCTTTCATCACCTCTAGCTCTCTCTGTAATACCAAAAGCCTTAGGGATTGACGGACCTGTTATATCTGCGTCAAGAACGGCTGTATTATAGCCTTTTTTCTGGAAGTTTGCGGCAAGCATTGAAGAAATCATTGATTTGCCGACACCGCCTTTTCCGCTTATAACACCGATTACTTTTTTGATTGTACTTTTTTCATTTGGTTTTTCTATAAAACTCTTAGGGTCACGGCTTGCACAGGCTTCACCACAGCTAGAGCAGTCATGATTACAATTTTCACTCATAATAATCCTCATTTCTGCACACGTTTTTTGGGCATATCAAGTTTGTGTCAAGTGTGCGCAGACACAAATCTTGTGTGCGAAAAATCGGATTTTTCGCACTATCCTCCATAATTATTTATTAACTTCAATATCGTAGTATAACATTTTAGTTTTGGAGTGTCAAAAATACATTTGTCATAATCTTTGTAAACATATCATATATTTATATCATAAAGTTGGTAACAGTTCAGCCTTGCATCTCTTACATTCATAAACCTGCCAGCAAGCTGTCAGTCGCTGCTATGCAGCTTATGTTTATTTCATTTCAGAAATGAAAGGCTATTCTACCATAAAAAGATACTTAACAATACAATGAACAAGCTCATTGTATTGCCAACTATCTTTTTATGGCTGAACTGTTACTAAAGTTGTGCATATTTTTTGTTGCTGCGTGCAATGTATGCGTGGACAGTGACGAGGTTTTGATGTTGTTTACAATATTTGTGACCGGTAACTGGTTTATGCACAAAAATTTACGCTATAAAGTGGAGGCATGTTATGGGTCAGTATAAAAGAATGGTATCTTACTTATACAAATATATAAATGGTGCAAAAAGCCAGAATACAGGATTTGTAAGAATTGAACTTATGGATGTGCAGTGCCGGTTTACTGTTCAGATGAGGATGGTTCCGTTTGAAGTGTTTCCAAAAGTATATCTTTATATTCAAAAAGAGCATGGTGCAAAGTGCATAGAAGTGTCGGACATGGGGACAAAATCGGGAAATCTTGTCAGCAGATTTGCTCTTGATAAAAACAATATTGAGCAGACCGGTTATTCATTTGATGACATAGACGGACTTGTGGTTTACATATCGGATGAAATGTTTTTTGCGACTTCATGGGTGAGGGATGAGGTTAAATTGGGGCAGATAGAGATTGTTTCAAAAACAAGGGAGATGCCTGCCGACAGCATTTTTGAAACAGAAAATACAAAGAGACTGAATGAAAACAATATATCTGAGAACAGCAATACAGGGAGAAAAAATATTTATGAGAGTGGCAATATGAAGAGCGTAAAAGAGAAAAATGTATTTGATATGGAAAATGAAAAAAGACTGAATGAAAATAATACATCAGATATAGAAAATGCAGAGAGACTAAATGAAAATAATATATTTGAAAATGTTAGTGATGAGTGTATGCAGGTATATAATTTATCAGATAATAGTTTGGCAGGCAAAGGATATGAGGTGAATGATACAGAAAAATTCGGAAAGTATGCAGGGCAGAATATGGACTCTGATGAGGTCGCAAGTGTTGCTGAGACAAGAGCGGAAAGTGACATAAATACGGAAAAAATGGTGATAAAAGCAAGTGTTTATGAGGAAAACGACAAAGATTTCGGGGAGAGGATACTTAGCACATTTCCGGTGATGTATCCGTTTGCATCAGGAATAATAGATAAAAGTGTGCGTATTGAATTGAAAGACATAGGCTGTCTTCCAATAAAAATGTGGGTACTTGCAAACAATACATTTTTATTGCATGGTTATTGCAGCTACAGGCATATCATATTTGCAAAAATAAAGATTTCTGACATAGAGACGCAGTATGCTGTTGGTTCGCCGGGGATTTATAACAGCTATGATGAAAATATAGCAAGACAGCATGGCTTTATATATTTTCAGCCTATAGGGGAAGTTAAGGACAAAAATGGTACATTTGGCTATTGGATTCATCCACTAAAGTAAGTATAGAGAAGATGGTCTTCCCATTTGTCATTTATCTTTGCGAATGAGTGGAGATATCCCTCTTTAACAAATCCTAGATTGTTGAGAAGCCGTATGGAGCTTGTGTTATCAGGCATTACATAGGCTTCTATGCGATGCAGGGGATAATTATGGCAGAGTTCGGGGAGAAGAAAGCGGAGTGCTTCCGTCATATAGCCATTTCCGGTATGATTTTTGTCGAGTTTATAACCGACCATACAGCTTTTAAAAGCACCTTTTAGAAAATTGCTGAAACAAATAGTCCCGATAGGAAAATCGGGATTTTTTTTGTCAAAAATCCAATAGCGCATATAATTATTTTTAAAAAAGCTGTTGTACTCTACCGAGAGATTTGCTTTCTGAAAAGATTCGGTATAAAATCGTGAATTTCTTGCAGGCTCAACGCCCTCAAGAACATCCTTATTATTTTTATAAAAATTCAAAACTGCAGGTGCCCACAAAGGCGGCAATATATTTAAAATAAGACGCTCCGTCTGATAGAAAACATTCATGATAAATCTCCTTTTTTAGAAATAAGTAACAGTTAAGCTTTGCATTTCTTACATTCATAAACCTGCCAGCGAGCTGTCAGTCGCTGCTTTGCAGCTTTTGTTTACTCATTTCAGAAATGAAAGGCTATTCTACCATAAAAAGCTACTTAACAATACAATGAACAAGCTCATTGTATTGCCAATTATCTTTTTATGGCTGAACTGTTACAGAAATAATATTATAGGTAATTGCGAAACTAACTATATGTTGTATCTGCACAATTTAATCAAGATTTATGATAGTTTCGCATTTATCTGAAATAATACAATGTTTAGTTAAATTTGTAATTTGCATCATAATATATAATATACTATACTTTTGTGCTGCGTACCATTCCAAATTGAATTGAAATTTAGCTGAGTAGGGATTAAATGTATTTGTTATTGTTTGTGTCTGCGGTGTTGCAGGCGGAAAATTCTTATATTTAATATAAAGACAGAAAATTTGCTACTTGATATTATAAATATAATATTATAAAATAAATATAAGTAAAAAATTGGAAAAAAGCAAATCTGAATCTTGTATCGTCTGGCAGATTTGTTTAGGAAAAGACGGTGCAGAAAAGAGGTAAAGGATGAAGATTACAAATATTCAGGACATCAACGACTTTTTTAAGGTGGTTGACAAATGCGAAGGGCGTGTAGAACTTACATCATCAGAGGGAGACAGAATCAATCTTAAAAGTAAACTTACGCAGTTTGTGGCAATGGCTCAGCTTATGAACACGACATATGTAAAAGAACTTGAGATAGTAGCATCAGAACCCGAAGATGCAAACAGACTCCTTGATTATATGATGAAAGGAAAAATCTGATACATTTATATATTTTGATGTTGGGGTCAAAAGGTATTTTGCCCCTTGCATCATATTTTATATGTATAAGCATAAGGAATTAAAGTAAAAAACAGAGAGTATGAATATTTAATTCATACTCTCTGTAATTACTAAGATAAGTGCTGAAAATAAAGAGTTAATATATTTCAATAAATTATAGTCAGGAATACTTAATAGTGTTAAAGTGCCGAGTAAACAATATCTCTTATTACCTGAATATCCTTATAGCCATTGCCGCCGCATTTTTGTATTACATAAATGATGGCAAGATTTTCTTTTGGGTCCATTGCGACATAACTTCCAAGCCAGCCGTCCCATCCAAATTCACCCTCTGAGCCAAAACTCTGGCTTGCAGGAACATCCATCATTACACGCATGAGATTTCCGTAGCCGTAGCCTTTGATAGTATCCCAGTCATACATTTCAAGCTGTTTTGGTGTGAGATTGTTTCTTGTCATTATCTCAACTGTTTTTCTGCCGAGTATGCGTACATTTCCAAGCGTTCCCTTACCAAGCATCATATTTACAAATTTTGAATAGTCATCTATCGTAGAGACAAGTCCTGCTCCGCCCGACTCAAAAAGCGGTTTCTTTTTGTGCATATATGTAAGTCCCAAGTGCTGCCAGGTGCAAGGCTCCATTGTCTGTGTTTCAGGCATATACTGGTAGTTTTGCATAAAACGGTTTTGTTTTTCTATAGGAACATAAAAGTCAGTTTCAGTCATTCCTAGTGGCTCAAATATTGTTTCCTTAAGGTATTCGCCATATGTCTTGCCGGTTACGACTTCAATCACCGCACCTAGAACATCGGCACAAAAACCGTATCTCCAGCCCTCGCCCGGCTGAAATTCAAGTGGCTGCTCACCGATAAGTACAGCAAGGTCATATGTAGATATAGGATTTCCGGCTTCGACATCGGCATAATACTTATCTATCATATTTTGCATTTCTTTTCCGGCAGGGAATGAAGCATCAGGGTAAGTAAGACCTGCTGTCATATTGAGAAGATCCTGAATGACAACTTCTCTTTTTGCAGGAACATAGCCTTTTTTAGTGAGAACAGTCTGGTTTTTAAAACTAGGGATAAAGTTGCTTACCGGGTCTGAGAGAGCGATAACTCCTTTTTCAACAAGTGTCATAACGGCAACTGCCGTGATCGGTTTTGTCATAGAATAACATCTGAAAATTGAATTTCTTTCCATCGGAATATGATTTTCTTTGTCTGCTTCGCCATATTCATTTCTGTAGACTTCCTTGCCGTCTTTTATAATACAAATGGCTGCTCCGACATTGCAATCAGGGTCTTTTGAGTTTCCTATAAGTGTTGATGAGATTGCATCATCAAGTCTTTTTAAAATTTCTGTATTCATTGTTTCCCTCGATTCTTATTTAATGTACTCTCGAAATTCTTTACGATTGCATCCGCAAGGTATTTGACTAGTGTACTGGCATGTTGCTATTTAGCTAAATATGAATAGGTCAGCACACTAGAATGGTTTGTTAAAAAATTTAAAATTTTTATATTTTATAGTTTATCACAGCATGATGGAAAAAAATACTGTATTTTTGACATTTGAATAGTAGTATAAGTTAGATAAAAAAATACATACTACTTATAAAGTGTTAATGGTGAAGTAATTATGAAACTACTTATAGGTTATGTTTGTACGTTTTAATCAAAGATTCTGAGAGTACATGGTATTACAAAGGAGGTTCATATGATGGGGACAGGTATGAATCATTTTCAGGTTTATCTGATAATGTTTTTGACGGGTGGTTTTCTTTATTGTGGAATTGAAATTTTATACCGGGGATATTCCCATATTTCAATGCTGCTGGCAGGCGAATTATGCTTTATGCTCGTAGGAGCTGTTGAAAATTTGTTAGGTGATGGGGCATCGCTTATAGGGCAGATGATTATATGTGGTCTTATGATAACCGGTGTTGAATTTGTAGTCGGTATGATAGTCAACAGGCAGATGCATCTTAATGTGTGGGACTATTCCGGGCAGCAATACAATCTTAAAGGGCAGATATGTCTGCTATATACAAATTTATGGATTTTATTGTCATGTCCGGTGATAGTATTGCATGATTACATGGAATATATACTTTTGGGAAGTCAACTGCCGAATTATAAGATTTGGTGACATTTTAAGAATGAAAGGGGATTTTTATGGGGAAGTTTATAACTAATTCTTTTAAGTTAAGAAAAGCAGATGAGAGCAGGAAGAATGTTCCTTTTGAATATTATGCAGTTTTTTCGGGAAAGGAATTTAATATTCCTGTCGTCGATGTTTTTAGGAAAGGAAAAATATTTGGCAGCAGTCTTGATTTTGCAAAGGTGGTTTTTCTGCCTGTTGGGGCAAAATCTTATGAAAATGCGTTAGATATGGGACAAAAGATTGTAACATCAATAAAAAAGAAAATAAGATATGGGACTATGTCATCAATCGAGGAAAATGATGATATTTTGACAAGGGACATAAGAGGTTATCTCTATGATATTTTTGATGTTATGAAGATGATGTCATCGGCAGTAAAAAGCTGTGGGTTTAAGATGGGAGAGGATGTTGTATTTATGCTTGATGCGGGGGCCGGGAGATTATATAGGAAAGAAGCGGATATGTATTATTTTCCGGGGGAGAGTTCTAAGAGAAAAGATAAGTTAAATACCCAGGGAAATGAGGAAAAAACATGGCAGAATTATATAGAAAAAGAGGTCGGCTGTCAGTGTGAGGGAGTGGAGTATAGGACTTGCTGTGACAGTCCTGCTTTCAGTATGGAAAGTCTGTGTGACAGGAAAGTGCCTGACTATGAGAGAGGTGTTGACAGAGCTTTTTATCCTATGGAGTCAATGTATGAGAGAAACAGTGAGGATATTATGGAAAATATTCTGCCTAAGACACCTGATACAAAGGCGGTGTCTGTTCTTCGCTCAGCTTTGGAGATGACAGACTATTATAAAAAGCTGTGCGACAGATTTCCGGTGATTGCTATATCCGGGGCACTTGCCGTGAATGATGTAAAGGGGTGGGAGATACTTGATGATAAATTGGGGGACAGTGTGGTTTTTCTGGATGAGGGTGTTTTCTAATGAATATAAAGAACGGACGCCGTGAATAAAGGTATTATTCCACGCTCATGGACGCTTTCGCTCGGAGAACATTCGCAACGGTACATAAGCGAGCTTCAAAACGCTCGCCAAGTACCGACGATGTTCTAACGCCATTCGGTCGGAATAATACTCCTTATTCACGGTTGTGTATCGCAAGGATTTATATATAAAGTTTGATATTATTAAATTTTGCTATTACATAAAAATAGTGAACGAAAATTACTTTTATATGCAGGCAGCATAGCCTGCCACAAATATCCGCTTGACAAAAAATTTAGTTTTTAGAAAAAGTTGAGATATAAATATACAAAAAATAATAAGTTTATGGTTTTATTTTGTGATGAGATATATTAGAATACATTATGATTTGTGTGGAAATTTCTGAGATGTGATGGTAGAATTGTAGGTTTGAACAGTAACTATAATATTCGGAAATAAAAAAATTGAGAAAAAAGTATATATATTTACTGAGGATAGCGTGAAAAATAAAATTTTTCACACTCAGGATTTGTGTCTGCGTACACTTGACACAAATCTTATATATGAAATATAGATTAGTTCACATTATACAAAAAATGTGTGCAGAAATGAGGTTTTTATGTTTGAGTTAAATGAGAAAAATTATGCGAAAGCTGCCAGACAGGCTGTGGCTGAGGGATGTGTACTTCTTAAAAATGAGGGCGGTGTGCTGCCGCTTGTTAAAGGGACAAAGACTGCGGTTTTTGGTATTGGAGCTTTTTATTATTATAAGGGCGGTCTTGGCTCAGGTGGTCTTGTTAATACAAAGCATGTTGTCAGTATTCTTGATGCTTTGAGAAAAAGCGAGGATATTAGTGTGGACGAGTGCATTTGTGAGGAGTATGAAAAGTGGATAAAGGAAAATCCTTTTGATGAGGGTAACGGCTGGGGAAGTGTTCCATGGTCGCAGAAAGAGATGCCTTTGTCAGAGGAGTTTATCTGTGAAGCTGAAAAGAGAAATGATGCAGCAATCGTTATCATAGGAAGAACAGCAGGTGAGGATCAGGACAACAGAGCCGATGAGGGCAGTTATTATCTGACACAGACTGAGCGTGAGCTTATTAAGAATGTTACTGAAACTTTTGAAAAGAGTGTTGTTTTGTTAAATGTCGGAAATATAATCGACATGAAATGGGTGGACGAGTATAAGCCGTCTGCTGTTATGTATGTCTGGCAGGGCGGTCAGGAGGGCGGCAACGGTGTCCTCGATGTTCTTGACGGAACGGTTAGTCCGAGCGGAAAGCTGACTGATACCATTGCTTATAATATAGAAGATTATCCGTCAGCATCATATTTTGGAGATGCTGACAAGAATTATTATGTGGAAGATATTTATGTAGGTTATAAATATTTTCAGACTGCTGCCGCCGATAAAGTGATGTATCCGTTTGGTTTCGGTATGTCATATACGGATTTTGAGATAAGCGGCAGTGTAAAAAATGTTGATGAAAACAGCGTTGTTGTGGATACAGCCGTGAAAAATACCGGTGATTGTGAAGGAAAAGAGGTTGTACAGATTTATATCGAAGCCCCTCAGGGAAAACTTGGAAAACCGGTGCGTACATTTGCCGGATATGCAAAGACCAAAGAGTTAGCTGCAAATGAAAGTGAAAATATAAGTATCTCATGCCCTAAATCATATTTTGCATCGTATGATGACGCAGGTATTACAGGACATAAGTCTGCGTTTGTGCTTGAAGCTGGTGAATATAAAGTTTATGTGGGAAACAGTGTTGCTAAGGCTCAATGTATCGGAAGTTTTTCACAGGAATTTCAGGTAATAGAACAGCTTGAGGAAGCACTTGCACCGATTGAGGAATTTGAAAGGATGCATCCGGTTTCAGAAAACATTGAAGAACAGACAGTAGAAAATAGTAATGAGAATATTGAAATACAGTCTGCAGAAAAAAATCAGAAAAATTCATGTGAATACAGTATGGGATTTGAGAAAGTTCCTTTAAGAACCATAAGCCTTTCGGATAGGATTGAGAGTGAGATGCCTGAGGAGATATTATTTACAGGTGATGAGGGGTATTCGCTTAAGGATGTTGCAAATGGAAAGATAGATATTGATACATTTATCGGACAGCTTTCGGATGAAGACCTCATGTGCCTTATGAGAGGTGAGGGAATGTGCAGTATGAAAGTAACCCCTGGAACTGCTGCCGCATTTGGTGGTCTTACACCGTCGCTTGAAAGATTTGGAATACCTGCACTCTGTTGTGCTGACGGACCGTCGGGAATAAGAATGGACTGCGGAACTAAGGCATTTTTACTTCCTATAGGAACATTACTTGGGGCAACTTTCAATGATGAACTTATCGGGGAACTTTTTGAATATTTCGGTGCCGAGATGAAATATAACCGCATTGATACTATTTTAGGACCGGGCATGAACATACACAGACACCCTTTAAATGGAAGAAATTATGAGTATATTTCGGAGGACACGATTCTTACCGGAAAGATATGTGCGGCAGAGCTTAAAGGACTTCACAGAGCGGGTGTGGAGGGAACGATAAAACATTTCTGTGCAAATAATCAGGAATTTCGCCGTGCTGATGCAATGGGTGTGATTTCAGAGAGAGCACTCAGGGAAATTTATTTAAAATGTTTCGAGATAGCGATAAAAGAGACTGGATGCAGCTCGGTAATGACTACATACGGACCATTTAACGGACTCTGGACATCAGGGAATTATGACCTTTGCACAACGGTTCTCAGAAAAGAATGGGGATTTGACGGTATTGTTATGACTGACTGGTGGGCGGTTGCAAACTGGGAAGGAGAAAAGCAGGATAGAAAGAACAGAGCGGCAATGGTTCAGGCTCAGAATGATATATTTATGGTATGCCCTGATACGGAAAATGAAAATACCATTGACAATATAAAAGCACAGTACACGATAGGAAAGATAACAAGAGGACAGCTTCAGAGAAATGCAAAGAATATGCTTAAATTTGCACTCAACAGCCTTGCAATGCAGATAAAACTTGGAAAAGTTGATATAGAGGAATATGCTCCTGAGTGGGATACAAGCTACAAACCTGAAGGAGAACTTAAGGCAGTTGTTGCAAAAGACGGTTCATTTGCAGTATCAGATGAACTTGCATTAGAAATTCTTGAAGATGACGGAATGTATTTCAATGCAGTTGATGCACAAGCAGGGGAGTACAGTGTGACGATAAATATCACATCACAGCATAACGAGTACACGCAGATACCTATATCCGTATTTATAGACAATGATTATCGTGGAACTATCACATTCCAGGGAACAAATGGAAAAGAAGATGAAAAAGAGATGCCTGTTGGAGAGATAGGAGCGGGAGAGCATTATATAAGAGTGGCTTACAGACCGCATGGCATAACGATGAATAAGATTGTTATAAAGAAGAATGATTAGAGTGGTGTTTGATATTTGCCTGACATGATAACATATGATATTATTTTTGTATTGACGGTGATTTAAGGAGAAGATGTATGAACTTATCTAATGTTAAAATAAAAAATTTTCGCAATATTGAAGAATTGGATATAAATTTCAAACCCGGGTTTAATTTGATTAAGGGTAAAAATGGAAAAGGGAAAACATCTGTTTTAGAGGCGATAGCTGTCGGACTTGGAGGATTTATAAGTGGAATAACAGGTGTTTCTACAAGGCATTTTAATATTGATGAGGTAAGAACTGAATATTTAAAGATAGGTGACGGTTCTTACAGTAAAAAATATCATGTTCCTACGGAAGTTACGATAGCTGCACAATTATATGGCGAGGAATATCAGTGGACTAGAGGTAAAAGCAGTATTAAAGCATCAAGAAGTACAACACAGCCCAGAGATATATGCAGGAGAGCGGAGAAAATGGCTGAAGATGATAATGTAGAACTTCCGATTCTTGCGTACATAGGAGCTGGCAGAGTATGGAATCAGATGAGGCAGAAATGGGAAAATCCGTTTAGAAAACACTATTTCAGAACAGTGGGATATACAGATGCACTTATTGAGGCATCTAATGAAAAATTGTTGATGAGCTGGTGTGTCAAGATGGAGCAAATATCATGGCAAAAAGAGAAAAAAATAGCAGAGTATGAAGCTGTTAAAACAGCGGTAGCTAAATTTATGGATTTTATGGAGGAAAAAGAGGGACATATTGTATTTTATGATAAGCAGGAAGAACAGATGATGTATAAGTCGGATGAACTGATACAGCCGATAGAACATCTCAGTGCAGGTTATCAGTCTTTAATTTGGACAGTATTTGATATTGCATATAGAATGGCAGTATTAAATCCATCAAAGCTTGACAAGATTGCAGAAACAGCAGGGGTTGTTCTGATTGATGAAATTGATATGCATTTACATCCCAGATGGCAATGGAATGTTGTTGGGGCATTGATTAGCACATTTCCAAATGTTCAATTTATTGCGGCAACTCATGCACCAATATTATTTGCATCACACAAAAATATATGGATTATAGATGTGGATGAGGAGGAAGTAAGGTATTCAGAGTCGCATTATGGTATGGATGTTAATACTTCTATGCAGTATTATCAGAATACAAGGGAAATCCCGGAAAAAGTAAGACAAAAAGTTGAATTATTTAATAAAAAAATGGATGATGAAAGGTATGAGGAAGCTGCGGTGATTTTGAGACAGCTTGAAATAGAAACAGCACCGGCTCATCCGCTATTGTTAGAACTTCGTACGAGATTTGAATTTGAGAGTACAGATTGGGAGAATCAATGATATATATAAAGAAAGGGAAAGAACCCGACTCATTAACTAAATATAAAAAACAAAAGTTTGCTTATTATGATGGCTATAAAGAAAAAGATGATGTGCGTGAAATGCTTTTAAAAGAGCAGGGGTATCTCTGTGCTTATTGTATGAGGAGAATTGATATAAATCATATGAAAATAGAGCATTGGTTTCCTGAAAATGAGCTGAGTGATATAGAAAGATTAGACTATAGGAATATGCTGGGGTCATGTGAGGGGCATATAGATGGAACGAATGGAAAAAAAGATGATACGTGTGATTCGCATAAATCCGGGGATAAGATAACGGTAAATCCGTTAGACAATAGTACATTGTGTTCTATAAAATATAATTCTGAGGGTAAGATTTATTCAGATAATAATATTATTGAGAATGACATTGATGTTATATTAAATCTGAATTCAGAAAAACACCTGCTTAAGCTGAATAGAAAGAGTATGCTTAAGCAGGTTAGAGAAGAATTATGCAAAATGCAAAAAAGAGGAATATGGGGCAGAAATGTATTGGAAAAAGTAAAAAATAAATACATAAATGCCGATGAAAACGGTTATAAAAAAGAATATGCGGGTGTTGCAATATGGTATATAGATAAAAAATTAAATAGTACTACATAAAAATAATAATCTGTATTTTTTTCCATCATCGCTTTTAGCATGAATCGTTCCGCCATGCAGTGTGACAATGCTTTTTGCGACAGAAAGACCGATTCCTGAGCCACCCGGGGCAGAATTTCTCGAAGCGTCTGTTCTGTAAAATCTGTCAAATAATATATCAAGGTTTCCTTCGGAGATAGTATCACTTTCATTTTCAAATATAAGCATATTTTTTCTGCTTTTTCTTTTCATGGAAATGCTGAAAGTGCTGTTTTCACTTGCATATTTGGCTGCGTTGTCAATGAGTATTTCAAATAGCTGCCTTAAAAGTTTTTCATCACCTGATATGTGTATATCTTTTTCAGAAGAGGTATTGATTTTAATGTTTTTTGATAAAAATACTGCATCAAACGGTTCAAGGCTTTCATTTAATATAATATTAAGTGAAATATCTGTTTTATGGAAATTTTCATTTTTTTCTTCCATTTTGGAAAGAGTAATGAACTGTCCGACCATGCTTGTAAGTCTATCCACCTGATTTCTTATGCTCTTTGTCCACTGGCTCTCACCGTTTTCCATTTCTATTACTTCGGTATTTGTATCAATGATAGTCAGAGGAGTTTTAAGTTCGTGTCCGGCATCCGCTCTCTTTGATTTTACCGCAGAAATATAGCTGTCAAGGTCACTGCTGCCAACTGTTGCACCGTTTGAAATATTTATGGCATTTTCATCCGTGCCTGTAGATTTGATAGTATCATCTGAAATAGTTGTGTCAGATGTGATAGATTTTACGGCATCATAACTTGTAACACCGCTTGATGAGCCGCCGGGAGCACCATCAGGAGCAGAACCACCGTGACCTCTGTTTGTGTCTCCATCAGGCTTTGCAGGAGGAGTGCCCTGCGGCATCACGCTTGGCGGAGTCATGTTATCACTTGTATTTACTGTCTCTGATTTTGTTTTTTTATATTTCATGTGCATTAAATTAAAGTAATTATTATCTGTTGTTCACACTGTAAGTCTGAGCAGCAGGTTAATATGTTGTTTGGTTATATCCGTATAATACAATGCAAAGTTAAAATGAACTGTTACGCCATAAAAAATTAAAATATGATTTTAAATGGAAATATTTAAAAATATATAGTATAATAAAAAGGACAGGTGTATTGCTATCGGCGGATATCTAGAGTACATTAAATAATAAAGGGGGAAAATACATGAAATTAAGCACTAAAATAAGTATTGTATTTAGTTTGACAATTATTATACTGGTTTATATTATCGGTACAGAGGCATGTTTATATAGTTATAGTTCAACTATTTCTCTTGTGGAGAAAAATTCAAGGTCATCGGCAAAGACAACAGCAAGGGATATAGAGGCACTTTTGCAAAATTACAAAAATATTGCCAAAGCTTCAGGTTCTGATATGACATTGATTGGAAATATTCCTAATGAAGTAAGAGTGAAAAAGGTTGAACAGCTTGCAAAACAATATGGTTTTACGAGCGGAAATCTGCTGGATAAAAAAGGTGTGAGTATCAAGGATGGCACAGACTTTAGTGATAGAGATTATGTAAAAGCAGCACTTAACGGAAAAACCAATATTTCAGATGTGACATTAAGTAAATATACAAATACATATGGGATAAGCATAGCAGCACCACTTATATCATCGGGAAGGATTATAGGTGTGGTTTATTATAGAGCTGATGTTGATTTTATGAATGATATTGTAAAACACATTTCTGTAGGTCAGGGAAGTTATGCTTATATACTTGATGAAAATAACAATGTCATTGCACATAAAAATGAAAAATATATAATGAACGATAAGTATAAGGAGATGATTCCTAAAGATATTAAAAACTGTATATCTTCACAGAATGGCAGCATCACCTGTGCTTATGACGGTGATAAATATGTATGCGGCTATTCAAAGATAGATAAAATGGCAAATTGGCGTGTTGTTATAGCATCACCGGAATCAGCATATGATTCGGATATACTCAGATTTGTCAAAAAACTTGTTATAAGTGATATTATAGCACTATAGCAGCCATAATAGTAGCACTTATAATAGCTAAAGCGATAAGCAGACCGATAATACATGTAAAGGATGTATTGTCAGCATTATCTCAGGGAGATTTTTCAATTCAGATTAAAGATACTAAAAATAAGGATGAACTTGGAATTCTTCAAAATTCTGCGGCATCACTTAACAGAACGATTTCTGATATATTGACACAGGCAGGCGAAATACTTGGCCGCATGGCAGATTATGATCTTACATCGGCAGATATGAAAAATTATCCCGGAAAGTTTGATGAACTGGCATCGTCAATAAATTCCATCAAGGCAATATTAAACGGAATGATAATGAATATACAAAATTCATCAGTGAATGTTGAGGGCGGCTCAAAACAGCTCGCAGAGGCAGCTTCGATGTTGTCGGAAGGAACTATGAGTCAGGCGGCATCATTGCAAAAGCTTGTGACGGAAGTTGAGAATGTTGTCGGAAGTATAAACAGAAATTCAGAGAAAGTAGTGATTGTAAACGAAAGTCTTGGAAATCTTAATGGCGAGATAAGAGACGGTGACAGAAAAATGCAGGAACTTTTAAATGTAGTAAATTCTGTAGAAGAAATGTCTGAGGATATTAAGAAAATAGTCAATACTATAGACGGCATTGCATTCCAGACAAATATCCTTGCACTTAATGCCTCCGTGGAGGCAGCGAGGGCAGGAGACAGCGGCAAAGGATTTGCGGTTGTGGCACAGGAGATAGGTTCTCTTGCTACAAAGAGCAGTGATGCATCAAAGAAAACAGCAGAGCTTATAGAAAAATGTATAAAAGGCATAGACAGTGCAAAAGAGTATGCGGTTGTAACTTCTGATTCACTTACAAAAATTGTTTCTGATTCGTCAAATATTGCAAATACTTTTGATGAAATGTCAAAAGATAATGAAATTCAGGCTAAAAATGCAAACGCTATAAGAAGTGAGATAGAAAATATATCTCAGGTAGTTCAATCCAATACGGCTACGGCACAGCAGACGGCAGCCTCAACAGAGGTTCTTTCAGAGCAGGCGGCTGCACTTAAGGATATGACAGGAAGATTTAAGGTTGATTACTAAAAATTAGTTTAACGATATCAGTAAAAGTTTTGAGAACAGTGATGAAGAATAAAACTTTTTCGCATTAAAATCGCTAATATTTAATAAAATACCTTCTTATGCATTGGGAGGTATTTTTATATGAACAAAAAGGAAAAACAAAGAAAAAGACAGAGATATTGCTGACACATTTTTGGTGTAAAATATCTCTGATTATTAAAATGTAATAGTGCAGGTATAATGATATTATTTGTAATAGGATAGTGTGAAGAATTAATAAATGCAAGATTTTACACGCTAGAATTATTTTCGCTGTGGCTATTTTGACGCAGAGAGTGATATAAAATTTTCGACTCATGGACGGCTTTCTGCCTCTAACGCCATTCGCTGAAAAGTTTATATCAATCTCTGCTGTTTATATATGCTGTTTTCACATTATGCAGTGTACCTTGCACTCTAGGTTTCACTACAGCGAAAGTTATTCCACTAAGCAAAAAATATGCACAAGAAAATATGAACCAGAATGGAGGATAGTGTGAAAAATCCATATATGCAAGATTTTTCGCACACAAGATTTGTGTCTGCGCACACGTGACACAAACTTAATATGCACAAAAAACGTGTGCAGAAATGAGGATTAATATGAGAAAAACTTTTAAAAAACTGATGACATTTGCCCTTTCGGCGGCAATGTCAGTTACCGGTGTATCAGGTACAAGCTTTGCATCTGCTGCAACAAAGACAAATGAAGGCGGAGCAGTTATGGCTTCATCAACAAACGAGGTTGAGACGCCTGACAATCCATCCATATATACAGACCTTTCAGCAGGTGAGATAATATCAGAAATGGGAACAGGATGGAATCTTGGAAATACATTAGAAGGACACCAAAATTATGCAGTTGGGGAAACTGTATGGCAGAATGCAAAAACTACAAAGGCATTTGTAAAATATGTACATGATGCAGGCTTTAATACAATCCGTATTCCGGTCACATGGGGAAATATGATAAATGCAGACTATTCAATCAATGAAGAGTGGATGAACAGGGTTCAGGATGTAGTTGATTATGCTACAGCAGAAAATATGTATGTTGTATTAAATATTCATCATGACGGTACAGACAATAATTCAGATTATAAGGGTACTTATGGTGATGAAAAATATAGTCATGGCTGGCTTGACATTACATCTGATGATGAGACAGTATGGAGTGGAGTTAAGACAAAGTTTGCAGGAGTGTGGAAGACGATTGCAGAAAGATTTAAAAATTATGATGAGCATCTTATACTTGAATCAATGAACGAGGTATATATTCATGGTCAGGGCTGGACGGCAGATGCGGAGTCAATATCTAAACAGAACAAAAAGATAAATGAACTCAACCAGATATTTGTTGACACTGTGAGAGCAACAGGCTCTAACAATGCCAAAAGATGGCTTACGGTGTGTTCATTAAATACAAATATCAAATATGCATTAGGAAATTATTCAACAAGCTTTGAAATTCCAAAGGACAGTGCAGCAGGAAAAATTATGGTAACTGTTCATGATTATGATGCATATAACAAAAATTCGGTAAATGAAGCAACAGATGCATCGTATGCAAATCAGTTTAAACAGCTTAAGAGTAAATTTGTAGACAAAGGTGTGCCGGTGCTTGTAGATGAGTATGGTTTCCAGACAAAGATTATTCCGGATGCAAGAGCGTGCAAATTTGAGGGTGTAAACTACCTTGCAAAGAAGTACGGAATGGTTGTTGTTGCATGGGACAACAATGGAGCAGGCTCAGGAGAGTCGTTCAGAATTTTAAACAGATACTTTAATAAGCCATATTCCGTAAAGACGGTATCCGCTATTATGAGAGGATACTTTGTAGATACAGAGGCTCCTCAGTACAGATTTGATGCTTCTGACGGAGAACTTGCTATTACAAAAATGACATCTGTCAAAACAGATACAGATGATGTGACGCTTAAAGTTGGAGAGAAAAAGCAGATAACAGCAACAACAGAACCTGCCAGAAACAATGATGTAGTTCTCTGGAAATCTGATGATTCTAGTGTAGCTTCAGTTTACAATGGAAAGATTACGGCTACTGGTGTCGGAACAACAACAATCCATGCATATTCACAGGCAGATGCATATGACAGCAGTACAACGACAAAAGTTGAAAAGACAATAAAAGTAACTGTTGAAAAGACAGACCTTGCAAAAGCAACAACAGCTATTACTACGGATTTTGATTCATATAAACTTGAGGAAAAACAGTCTGCATTTATAAATGCCATTGCAAAAGCGGCAGACGGAAGTGCAAATGGTGCAGCAATAAGATATTCTTCATCAAATGAAAAGATTGCAACTGTATCACGCAATGGAAAGATAGCAGCAACAGGTACAGGTGTTGCAGTAATCTCAGTAATAACAGCAGATGGCTTTGAAAAGAGCATAAATGTGACTGTAGGTTCAGTTACGGAGAGTGCTTATGAGACAAACCTCGGACTTCGTCTGTACTACTATGATGAGGCTACAAATACATACAACTACACGGATGTTGCCGCGGACAGAGTAGCTGTTAAAGCAGACGGTGAATACACATTGACGATAGATGCAGATAAGGATTTAAACGATATAGCTAAAAAAGCACTTGCAGATGCAAACGGAAATGCCTGCATTAATCACATAGCATCACTTTATATAATGGATGCAGATGTGGCGTCACAGAAACTTACAAAATCACAGATTCAGAGTGGTAATATCATATACAAAAAATTTGTTGTTAATGACACTAAAGAAATTGAGATAACAAACAAAGAAGCTAAGTCAGTAATGAGTGGTACAACATTTGATACCGGAAATCCTTTAAATGTATGGGATGGTTCAGTGATTTCGTCAGGAATAGAGTCAAAGACAAGCAGCGAGGGTGCACAGTATCTTGACTTTGCAAGTGACATAGGAAGTGTAAAAAAGATAAGTGTGACATTTACATTATCAGGACTTTCAAGTATGACGGCATCCAAAGATGATGAACAGCCTGACAGCAAACTTGATGAAGATGATGACAATACTCAAAAGAGTGATGACAATAATAATGACGACAATAACAAAGACACAACTGAGGCAAAGAGTGTTAAAGTGGGAAGTGTAACATACAAATACATTAAGTCATCAAACAAGATAACAGGTGTTGAGTACGCATCAAACTCAAAGAAAGCATCACTTAAGACAGTAAGCATACCTGCAACAATAAAAGTCGGCAAAACTACATATAAAGTAGTAAAGGCATCAAATTCAGTATTTAAGAATGCGAAGAAACTTACAACAGTAACTATAGGTGCAAATGTAAAACAAATAGGAAAAGATGTATTTAACGGCTGCACAAAACTAAAGAGTGTTAAAGTAAACTCTAAAGTTATAACAAAAGTAGGAGCAAATACATTTAAGAAAACAGCTTCAAAACTTGTGATAAAAGTTCCTTCGGCAAAACTTTCTTCATATAAGAAGATATTCAAAGGAAAAGGTCAGAGTAAAAAGGCTGTAATCAAAAAATAAAAAGAGTAATTTATTTATAAAAATTTGCAAACACCCTCTTATAATATGTTTTATAAGGGGGTGTTTGTGTTGAATGAAGTTTGTTTATTAACGAAAGCAAACAGAGTTGTCTGTATAGCTTTAAAGCAAGCTGTTCAAAAATGGAGATCAGTGTAAAAAATTTACTGTTTATTCATTATTTCCGGTTGAATTTGTGATATAATTAACTCCAAAATCCAGATGCATTGCATCTGCCGCACTTCGTGCTATAAGATTTTGTCGTTCATAAATTCTGTGCAGGAGAACAAGCTCTCCAGCATTGCGAATTTGTGATATAATCAACCAACAGTGTTAATTGGGTTACTGCTCACTTGCATAGCTTGACGGCAGTGTCAGGTATGTGAGTGGGCAGTAATGTCGTTTTTGCAAATCTATAACTGTACGGTAGATTTGCATATGTGTGCGTCGTACAGAGATTGGAAAATAAAAGATGAATTTTGAAGAATTATGTTTGGATACGCGTATATTAAGGGCAATTACGGAGATGGGTTTTGAGCAGGCGAGTCCTATTCAGGCACAGGCGATACCGGTTGCCATTGAAGGAAAGGATATGATAGGGCAGGCTCAGACGGGAACGGGAAAAACAGCAGCGTTTGGAATACCGCTTTTGCAAAGGGTAGATCCTCACAATAAGAAATTGCAGGCAGTCGTGCTCTGCCCGACAAGAGAACTTGCGATACAGTGTGCAAATGAGATGCGTAAATTTGCTAAATTTATGCACGGAATAAAGGTACTTCCGATATACGGAGGTCAGGACATCACAAAGCAGATTCGTTCGCTGAAAGGTGGGACGCAGGTAGTAATAGGAACACCGGGACGAGTTATCGACCATATAAGGAGACATACATTAAAGATGGCAACAGTCGGAACGATAGTTCTTGACGAAGCTGACGAAATGTTGAACATGGGATTCAGGGAGGACATAGAGACGGTGCTTCAGACACTTCCTGAGGAACACCAGACACTCCTTTTTTCAGCAACAATGCCAAAGCCTATAATGGAGATAGCAAAAACATATCTTAAAGAACCTGAGATAATCAAGGTTGTAAAGAAAGAGCTTACTGTTCCGAAGATAGAGCAGTATTATTATGAAGTAAATCCGAGAAAGAAAGCGGAAGTACTTTCAAGACTTCTTGATATGTATGACCCGGAACTTTCACTTGTATTCTGTAATACAAAGAGAAAAGTAGATGAACTTGTTGAGGACTTAAAAGGTCGTGGATATTTTGCGGCAGGACTTCACGGTGACCTCAAACAGAGTCAGCGTGACAGGGTTATGAATGGTTTTAGAAACGGAAGAACAGATATACTCGTGGCAACGGATGTGGCGGCAAGAGGAATAGATGTTGACGATGTTGAAGCGGTCTTTAACTATGATGTGCCACAGGATGATGAATATTATGTGCACCGTATCGGAAGAACAGGCCGTGCAGGAAGAACAGGCCGTGCATTTACGCTTGTTGTCGGAAAAGAGATATACAAACTTAAGGATATTCAGAGATATTGCAAGACAAAGATAAAACGCCAGCCGATACCGTCAGTAAATGACATTACGGATATAAAGGTCGAAAAGGTGCTTGAAAAGATAAGCGGAATAATCGAGCAGGACAATCTCGGAAAGATGATAGATATTCTTGAGGAGCATCTTGAGGACAGTGATTACTCGGCAATCGAGGTGGCAGCAGCACTCCTTTCTATGGAAATGGGAGATGCAGTGCTTGACAATAATTCAGGTGAAGAATTTGGAGATACCGGAGCAGAGCCTGGAATGGTACGACTTTTCGTAAATATAGGAAAGAAAGACCGTGTCAGGATAGGTGATATTTTAGGTGCAATCGCAGGCGAATCCGGAATGCAGGGAAACCTTGTCGGAGCAATAGATATGTATGATAAATATACATTTGTCGAAGTGCCGAGAGAGTATGCAGCAGATGTAATTGAGGCGATGAAGCACGCAAAGATAAAAGGCAGAAATGTAAATGTAGAACCAGCAAATAAGAAATAATGTATATATGGAGTTTTGATTATGTCACTGTATGCAATAGGGGATTTACATCTTGGTTTCCAGTCTGGAAAATCGATGGAGATGTTTGGTGATGAGTGGAAAGACCACGCAGAGAAGATAAAGAGAAATTGGTGTAATATAATAAATGAAAATGATACAGTGGTTGTCACAGGTGACCATTCATGGGGCAGGAAACTAGATGACAGCATGAAAGACCTTGAGTTTATAGCGGCACTTCCGGGAAGAAAAATTCTTCTTCGTGGAAATCATGACAGATTTTGGAACAAGACAAGCAGGACGGACAGCCTGAATGAACTTTTTGCAGGGAAACTTTTATTTCTACAGGACAATTTCTATGAATATGAAGATGTTTTGAGTGGAAGAAAATATGCACTTATCGGTTCTAAAGGTTTTTCGACGGATGAATATTGTTATCTGGCAGAGGATAAGATAGAAAAAAGGTTTAAGAATGAGAGAAAGAGATTGATAAAATCGTATAAAGCCGCAAAAGAAGCGGGTTATAACGATTTTATCATGTTTCTCCATTATCCTCCGACAAATAAACATGAAACAGAAGGCGTATTTACTGAGCTGGCACGGGAGTTTGGTGTAAGGCAGGTAGTTTATTCACATCTTCACGGAAAAGACAGGTTTGATTACAGTATAACGGGTGAGCATGATGGGATAAAATATAGTCTTGTATCATCAGATTATCTTGATTTTGTACCGAGATTGATAGTGTGAAGAAATATTAAAATGTAGGTATAAAAAACAACTTAATGTTTTTTATATATGTACGGTTTTCTGTTTGTTTTTTATATTGGTAAAAATAGCATAATAACAGCAACTATTCCTGGAGTTAAGATTTCAAGAGGTTTAGGTAAAATAGCATTAATGCAATTAGTTAATAAATCTTCGACACTATCTGAAATATCAACATAAGCATCAATTACTGCTAAAATAGCATCAGCTGTTAAGAGTTTCCTTACTGGTTTTGGTAGTTTTTTTATGATTTTAGGTCATTTTTTCTTTAAAAATTTTTTAATAACCTTTACGGCGGCACTAAATTTGCCTCTTTCTGTTGGACCTAGATTTTCAAGCATTTCTTGTTTTTCGTTTTCTAGTTGCTTCAAATCAGATGATGATAGAGCTTTGTTGATTTCCTTATAGTCTTTGCATAATTGTTTTACATATTTTTTATCAATTCCATCTGCAAGCATTTTTTGCTTGTCAATAATAAATTCATTATCTTTAAAAGAGATGTACTCTTTTATTTGAGTTGTTTCTTCAGTATAATTTGTATAATCATCCATTTCTTGTGCATTAGCATTTGTGCATATTGAAAAAGCAGAAAGAAAAATAAAAAATGTTAATATTAATGCTATATGTTTTTTAAGTTTGTTCAAATTTATCATTCCTTTCCTATTAAATAAAGTTGCGTAAATAAATATAACAGAAAACCATATTATATACTTAAAAAATTCTTTCATAATATATATTACAAAATAATTCAGTAAATAATGAAATAGTAAAGATTATCATCATACCTGTACCTAATGATATAAGCATCATATGATTATTTATTTTACCGATAATCAATATAAGCAACATGATTATCCAACTGCACATTTGAGTTATCTGTAATGCTTTTCCCCTAGATTTAAGTGAAATAAATTGATTGCGTTCGTCATTCTTATCTACTTTATCTTCTTTTGACATTGATTTAGATATACTTCTTTCAATCAGTCCTATACCCATAAATAAGAGTAAAGGTGAGAGAAGGAATTTTTTAATATTAAATTCTGTTACTAAAATAGTTATAAATAATAATAGACCAAGTAATGTCATAATAAAGCCTTCTATAAACGAATTTTTATTATATATCTTCATATTGTCTGTCCTCCAGTTCTTTATTTTCTTTTAAACAACATAATTCTTCAACACTTACATTAAAAACCTGAGCAATACGATAGGCTAACATAAGAGATGGGTTATATTGTTCCTTTTCAATAGAGATAATAGTTCTTGAAGAAACATGAACCATATCAGCTAATTGCTGCTGAGTGATTTTTGATTTAGTTCTTAATTCTTTTACTTTATTTTTCATGCACATACATTCCTTATATATAAACATGAAGGCTACTTCATGTGAAGCTAACTTCATGTTAGCTCGGAAATAATATTTTGTCAATAGTTTTTTGGAATTTATAAAAATTATTTTTTAGGTATATCAGAAAACGGATTAAAATTTGTTTACCACTCTGTCGTAAGTCAGGATTCCGTTTAATTCGTTTTCGACATCGGAAAGCTGGGTATATATGCTTGCACAAAGTCCCATAGGGATAAGTGCGGAAACTTCTATTTCTCTCTGTTTGTATCGTCTTTTTAATTCTTTAGAATTTTTACAGTCACCATAACCGTAACATTTATTGGCGGTATTATGGTGCTTTATTATATGCGTATAGCCGCCGTACTCGGTAAGTGCATAAGCACGGTTTTCTTTCTTAAAAAGACGGAGAGGGAAAAAGTAATTGTGTATGCTTTTTATGTCACCGCCGCCCTGGTCAAACCATCCGCTTGCCTGGTCTATAAGTCTTGAATTGTCGGCTTTTCTTACAAGTTTTGTGATTTTGTTTGTCTCAAACTGTCCCCAGCCCTCATTGAATATCACCCATGCTGCGATTGACGGATGATTTGAGAGCGTGTCAATCGTCTGCATAGTTTCTTTTATAAATTCTTTTCTGCCTTTTTTGGAAGTTCTTGCAAAAAGATGATTAAAATTATCGCTGCATGAAATATCAAAAAGACTCATAAAAGTGGCAAGATAAGTCACAAACCATGATTTGTACCTGCTGCCGCTATTAACCATATCCTGCCAGACTATCATGCCGAGACGGTCACAGTGGTAGTACCAGCGGTCATTTTCTATCTTAATATGTTTTCTGAGCATATTGAAACCGAGAGATTTCATGGTCTTAATATCATATATAAGTGCGTTGTCGCAGGGAGGAGTATAAAGTCCGTCAGGCCAGTAACCCTGATCTAAAACACCTTTTTGAAAGATTGGTCTGTGGTTAAGACAGATGCGGGGAATATCATTTGCATCTTTTTCTATCGTAAAAGTACGGAGTGCGAAATAGCTTTGTACATAATCTTTTCCCAAATTTACTGAAAAAGTGTAAAGGTATGGGGTGTCGGGAGTCCATGCTTTAATATCGAGTTCGTCAAGTGGGATTTCAATAAAAGTGTCACTTATGCCGTAATATGTAAATGGTGCGTAAGGGCTGTCTTTATATAATTCATCGTGGGTACTGTCAGCTTGTGTTTTATCGTCAGGTATGTCTATATAAATATCAGGATTGTTGATACAGACTTTGATTTCATTTGTTTTTGTTAATCTGTGTCTGTGAATGGTTGATTTGCTACCTGAAATTTTAGTATCATTTTTGTTAATCTGACAGTTATCATGTTTTTTTTCTGCTTCTGATATATAGTAAAAATTGTTTTCTGTATTGTTGGAGTTTGTGACAACTTTAATACGCAGTACCTTTGTATCAAAATCTGGTTTTGCTATAACCTTTTTGATATATATTTCCGGTACATATTCGAGCCATACAGTCTGCCATATACCGCTCTGTGCCGTATAAAACATTCCCTTTGGGTTAAGCGACTGCTTACCTCTTGCGTGATATGAAGTGTCAGAGAAATCTTTCACACGCACGGTCAGTCGGAATGAAGTTTTTGTGGCAGTGCTTTTTAAAATATCGGTTATATCAGTATCAAATGGGAGATAGCCGCCTGAGTGGGAACAGACTTTTATTCCGTTTACATATACGCTGCATATCTGGTCGACTGCTCCAAAATGAATTATAAATCGTGAATTGTCTGACAACCTGTTTATATCAAATGTAACTATTCGTTCGTACCAGAGATATTCGTTAGGTTTAAGCTGTCTGTTGACACCTGAAAGAGGTGCTTCGGGTGAAAAAGGAACGAGAATATCACCGTCAAAACGCACCGGTCTTTTATTAGAAGCCGTGAAAGCATACTTCCATATACCGTTTAAATTTACATAGCTGTCAGCGTCACGCTTTAAAAGAGGTCTTGGATACTCTGTTAAAACATTGTTCTTATCAATATTTCGTCCCCATGTTGTATAAAGTTTTTTTTCAAATCTGCTGTTTTGTTTCATGCTATCTCCATTTCTGTACACATTTGTGCATCTTAAGTTTTTAACCACATAAAATCAACTTATTTTGCTCAGAAACAAATTGTTATTTTCTGTTTTGTAGTGGCTGCTTAATGTACGAGCCTTGTGACAAAATATTGTCGATGCAGTATTTATCACACTATCATTGTTTTATGTTACATTATGAAATATCAGGCTTTGTGACAAGTTCCTCAGGAAGATATTTGAGTATCATCGCTTCGAGTTTTGCCGCCTGCACCGGCTTACTCAGATAGTCACTAAATCCGATGCCGAGATATTCTTCTTTTGCTCCCATTATGGCATTGGCGGTGAGCATGATAACTGTTGTATCTTTGTTAGGACTTTCTTAAAGTTCTTTCATATGTTTGTAAGTTTCGATACCATCCATATCAGGCATCATGTGGTCTAAGAAAATAATATCATATTTATTGTCCTTAATCATTTCAAGTGCCTCAGGACCTGACATTGCAGAGTCAACCGATATTTTAGTTCGTTTAAGGAGTGCCTTAAACACATTGATATTCATTTTTACATCGTCAACGACAAGAACTTTAGCATCAGGTGCGGTAAATGAAGCTTTCTTCTTCTTTTTATCAGGTGCTGTATTGTATTTTTCGGAAATATCGCCTATCTTTAAATCGGAAACAACTTTCTGAGGAATACTTACTTCAAAAACAGAGCCCTCACCGTATTTGCTTGTGACATTTATTTTGCCGTTCATAAGTTTTGTTAGCTGTTTTGTGATGGCAAGACCAAGTCCCGTTCCCTCTATATGTTTGTTTTTGTTCTCATCAAATCGTGAAAATGAGTCGAAAAGATGTGAGATATTTTCCGACTTAATGCCGATGCCTGTATCGGATATAGTGAAAGTTATTATTATATTTTTTGCAGGCTGTGAGCCGGTAACATTATTATTGTCATGTATAGTTTTATTATCTGTATCAATAATATTATCATGATAAGGCATAGTTTCATTTTCAATATCGGAAGTATTATTGTTTTCTGTACAGTCATTTGTTTTCGTTTCTTTATTATTGTTTATGGCATCGGCATTTTGTTGCTCAGACATACCGACTTTTAATGTGACAGAGCCTTTCTCAGTATATTTTATTGCATTGTTTAATATGTTTACGAGTATTTGTCGTATGCGTACCTCGTCACCGTACAATTTGGCAGGGAGATTTTTGTTACTATCGACATTAAATGCAAGTCCTTTTTCTTTCGCCTTGCCGAGAAGCATATGATAAACATCGTTTATAAGAGAGGAAAGTGCATAGTCACCTTGAACAAGTTCAAGTTTGCCTGTTTCTATTTTTGAAAAATCAAGAATATCGTTTATAAGTGATAAAAGTGTCTGGCTTGCAGACTGGATATTTCCGGCATATTCGAGAATATCTTTATCATCGCTTTCACGAAGTATCATCGTGTCCATTCCGAGAATAGCATTGATAGGAGTTCGTATTTCATGCGACATATTGGCAAGAAATACGCTTTTTGCTTTGGCGGCGGCTATTGCCTCAGCCTTAGCTTTTTCGGCTTCCTCATTTGCGATAGTAAGTTCCTGATTTTTCTCCTCAATTACCTGAACTTCCATCTGCATATGACGGGCATTTTCGGCAATGCTCGCACTGTAACCTCGGATGACTTTTAATATATGTACAAATACCATAAGGAGAGAGAAGATAGTCATTCCAAAGCGGCTGTATTTGCCAAAATCACCGATATGGATAGTATATGTACGGATAAGGTCTGCAGCACTGCCACCTATAAAGGCTAAAATTCCGAGAAATTCCAATGCGAATAATTTATCTTTACCTTTTCGTATCGTGCAGATAAGTGAAAAGAGTATTGCCATACCTGATATAAATATAAGAATATGTGATACAAAAGCCATATTCATAAAATCAAATACTCCAAGAATCTGTAATGTAAGCTGGCATGCTACATTTGTCAGAGTAAGAAAAAGTAATATATAGAAAATTTTCTGGAATTTTTCCTCAAGATTGTTAATGTAGTACATCTGCATAAAGACAGGCCAGAGCATAAGTACGAGGAACACAAGATTTGAGTAAAGCGTCTGGTTTCCATAGAAAACATTCAGTGATTTTGTTTCTATTGAGAAGTAAATCGTACCGAAAATACACATAAAGCCAAGGTAACTTATACCGTCTCTTGTCTGTCTTGAAAATGCCTGAATAAAAGCGAGCATAAAAAGCGTAATGCCGCAGGCAAGTATTATGATGCACATAGCAAAATTGCCAAGGTTTGATTTAAGGAGATTTAATATAGAAGTATCTCGTTTCGAGATAGTAATGCCTGTAATGTTAGAGGCATAGTTGTCGTACGGCGAGATCATTTCAATCTCAATTTTTCCTTCTGTAAGATTTTCGGGAATGTCGATAAAATTTGTGACACTACCCGGAGTCTTGCCGAAAGGTCTTGAGTCGTTGACAACAAATTCATAAACCTGTCTGCCGTCTATCGTAACACGGAACTGTTTATCAGCGGACAAAAAGGACATAGTCATACCACGGTATTTTTTTGGAATGGTATTGCTGAGTATTATTTTCTCGCCGGCTTTTGACTTTTCACTGTATGGAAGTGACTTAATCTTTTGGGAAGAACCGTCTTGTCTGGTGATGGTCCATCCGGTATTAAAATCATAAATCTCGCCTTTTGACAGGGTCATATTGTCAACATTTGAATTGATAACCACGACTAAAAGCACGATTATCTCTATCGCAAGAGCGACCCATATAAGTTTTTTTAGTATTTTCATAGTTCTCCTCACATAATGTAGTGTATTTAGGTGATTGCGAAACTCGTTATAGGTTGTGAATTTTTGTGTAACATATACAATATCAACACAAGGCACGCTCTCGCTGTCCGACACTCGTAGCGGTACATAAAGCTGTAAAAGACGCAGCTTAAGTACCGACGGTGTCAGAAGCACCTTGCTTATGATATGTAAAGTTGCACAAAAAAATATAGCCTACCTAGAGTTTCGCAATTAACTATGTAGTGTATTACTGATTTTTGGCTAAATAGCAATGATACATAAGGTATTGTTAGTAATAATATACACAAAATGGGGATATAAGGCAAGGTGGTTGTGGTGCTGAATTATTTTCGCAGTGGCATAATCTATTCTTTGGGTGCTTTCTTGGCAGGCAACATAGAAATATATGTTTGTTTAATTATTTTTATGCCTGCTTTTATCTATCAGCATTTGCTTATAAAACAGATACTGTCTTATTATAATAAGGAATATAAGGATAAGTTGAATTTATGGGAAAGCATAAAAAACTTGACTCGAACATATGTTTGTGGTATGATTTTAGGTAGGAAAGTAAATTTATTTAAAAATGATGATATGGCTGAGTTTTTTTTGAGTGTAGTATGTTTGTTATAATGAACAGATATAATGATTCTTACATGCTTCCGGAAAAAATAGAAAAAATCTATTATAGTATTATTGTCAAAGATTATGCTCAATTTTTGGCAGATGTAGGAGCAGCAATAAGCCTATTATCAAATAATGTTATTTTTCGATTAAGAAATTATTTTGAAAAATTAAAAAAGGAAAGGAGCAATATTTATGACAGGAAGAGTGATAAGGTTAGATCAACTGTTGGACAAGTTGGAGAAGGAACAAATAACGGAAGAGGAAAGGAAAGAACTGATAATATTAGCGGATAACATGACAGAGGAAGAATATCTGGGGGAAATGCCGTCCGAAGAGGAAGTTCTGGGATTTCCAACGGAAGCGGAGATAATAAGCGAAGAAGGTCAGTATGCAAAGATACTGATGGAGTACATATACGAGAACGATATAGAAATGTACACGATGCTTATGGGATTGAACAAAATGAAAGGCTTCGTGCATCAGAGGGTAGAGGAATTTCTGACGGAAATGTTCAAACTGGAGGATTTGTACACGAACGAACACAAGACGGAGAATATGCCATTTCCGAAGTATCTTAGCCTTTGTTATCAGGCGAGCAGTTACGCACGGGAGAAAGCAATGCCAATATTATTACAGATACCAGCGAGCATAGCGGGCATTTAGAAACATCTGATGATGATAAAGTGGCGGATAAATCTCCGGTTCTTACTGATAATGGAAAATTAGCAGGTGAAAATGTATCTGAAGACATAGCCGTAGATACATTTAAGAGGGTTCCGGGATTTATCCGCGAAATGCTTTATGCAGCTTGTAGCTGAGTTTTCAACATTACCGGAAGTGCATTTTGATACCGGTAATTGTTCCATCAGCTATCCCGGCACCTGTAAATACACCCGTTGTAATATCAACGGATGTTCCTGCAACACCAATAGTGAAGCCTACGGAGACACATACCGTCAAACCGACTGTAAGACCGACTGTAAGACCGACAGATGCACCGACAGTAGAGCCAACGGCAAAGCCGGCTAAAAGAGCAGTGCCTAAGAAAAATAAAAAGGTGGTGTATAAGGGAATAAAATACACTGTAACTAAATCTGATGCAAAGAAAGGGACTGTTAAGGCTGCAGGAGTAAAGGGCAGTAAGAAAAGCCTTGTGATAGCAGACAGCATTAAGATAAATGGATATACATTTAAAGTAACGGCAATCGGAGATAAGGCTTTTAAAAACAATAAGAAGACAACTTCCGTAAAGATAGGAAAGTATGTAAAGACTATTGGAAAGGATACTTTCAGGAACTGTACCAAACTTAAGAAAGTAAGTGGAGGAAAAGCCGTGAAGAAGATAGGAAAGAGTGCTTTCAAGGGTTGTAAAAAGGTGAAATTGCCGAAAAGTTTTAGGAAAATGTGAAATATATACTTTTAACACTTAACACTCCCCATGACTTTAGTCACGGGGAGTGTTAATGTTATGGTTGAAAAATTACAAGTATATCTTTTTTGCTTCTTTTTATGCCTGTTTCGTTCTTTTTATTTACCATAAATATAATCATCCTAGCGACTCAATTCCCGGATTTGCTATCTTGTTCATAATACGGAATGCAATGTTTTCGCATTTCCATCCCCATGTCTTTGATGCCGAGTATTTTTTATTTACTCCGTCAAAACCTGTTCCATGATAAAAGGTCTGACCGGGTTTACTGTAATGTGTTGCAAGTCTTTCGGCTGTCATAAGGATATTTTTTTCTTTGGTGTCGGCATTTATTCCTTTTGCAGAATCGCTGTAGACACCGAGACCGGTGAGATTGTTGTCTTTTACAGCACGCTTGCTTTTGCCCCAGCCTGATTCAAGGGCTGCTATTGAAGTCATGGCAATGGCATTTATGCCATATTTTTTTTCAGCCTTGACAAATGCAGGTGCAAGTTCTTTAAGATTAGTTCCCTCAAGTGCATTCTTTAAGGTTTTTGTACTTACATTTGACGGTTCAAATATGTTATTAGAGTTTATTGAAACAATAACATATTTTGAAACTGTATTTTTGACTTTTTTCGTATCTTTGATTTTTTTCTGCATATTTTTTACTTTTGTAGTATTTTTGTTTATTGATGACTTAATAGCTTTTTTTGAATGTTTAATATTCTTTTTTATAGATACAGTATCCATAAGTCCGGAAATTTTTTCAAAATCAGGTAATACGGTATTATCATCGGAAGATGTTTTTGCCGTTTTTGATGAAACATTCTGGTTGAGATATATGCTAAGTGATGAGTCATATTGTTTAGCATATGATTTTAACGACTGTGATGGTTCAAAAACATCTGAAACAGTTACACAGTTGGTTTCTTCAATGGCATTGTCTTTAAGTGTGTTTATTGAAGATAACTGTTTTTTCTTTGATGATATTACGCGTTTCGTGCGTGAAGCCTTGCTCTGTGCAGTCTGAAGCTCAGAAGAAATTTTATTTAATTTTTTCTGAAGATGTTTCATTGTGACAGTTACAGTCTTGCCTATTATTGGTTTGTAATGTTTTGGCTCCTGATTTTTGTTTTTATTCTTTTTTGATTGGGTATTTTTTTTACTGCTTCCTTTTTTAGTGGAAGCGGTTGAAGTATTAGTCTTTTTTATGGTTGTTTTCTTAGACTGTGAAGTATTTTTGCCTGAAATCGGCTGCTCACTGTCTGCCTTATTGCCTGTTGTGTTTGAAACTGTATTATCTGAACTGTTGTCAGTGTCAGCAGTTTTTTCATCAGATTGTTCATCGTTATCTGCTGTCTGTTCATTACTGTCCGGTGTATCAACAGAACTTATAGAAACGCTGTTATCTGCATGAACGGTAGACAATGAGTTTATGTGGCTGCTAACCGGGATGAATACCAAAGCACAAGTAAGACTTATGGCTGAAACTTTAACTAAGTTATTTCTTGAAAATAGTTTTTTTCGCATAAAAACCTCCTAAAAACTAAATATGTATTCATTTATAAGTGAAAATTATATTTATTGATTATAACACATTTCAAAGAAAAAATCAAAAAGATACACAAAAATAATACAAATAATTTCATTATTTATGTACAATTTTATTTCTTGATTTTATCTGATAAATGATGTACAATAATTGTGTTTGTAGAAAATAATAAATACTCTTATTCCGAGTGGCGGAGAGTGAAGGCTCTGTGAAACCACGGCAACCCCATACAGGAAGGTGCCAATCTAAGCGAGAAATCGAACAATAAGAGGAGTTGAGATATATCAAGTCCATCGAGTTGTAGCGGTGGATTTTTTTTAATGCATAGGAAAATGCTCTTAATGTAGTGTGATGCCAGGGCAAAACGCTGGTTGTGCCATTTTTACCCTACACAGTGATATGTCGCTTTTTCCTCAAGATAAGAGTACAGCCGTATCTTTGCACTGCCTGATACGGACTGAAAGGTACAGAGCAGTGCAGAAAAGAGGATACGATGGAGAAAAGATTATTTACATCTGAATCAGTAACAGAAGGACATCCTGACAAGATAAGCGACAATATTTCGGATGCGATACTTGACGCACTTATGGAGCAGGATCCCATGAGCCGTGTTGCCTGCGAGACAGCTATCACGACAGATTATGTGCTTATCATGGGTGAGATTACGACTAAGGCAAAAGTTGACTATGAAAAGATTGCAAGAGAGACAATAAGAGAAATAGGATATGACTCTGATGAGAAAGGCTTTAACTGTGATACCTGTAAGGTAAATGTTCTTCTCGACTCACAGTCAGCAGATATTGCAATGGGTGTTGACAAGGCACTTGAAGCAAAAGAAAATCAGATGACGGACGAGGAACTTGAGGCAATCGGTGCAGGCGACCAGGGTATGATGTTTGGTTATGCAACAAACGAAACAGACGAATATATGCCTTATCCTATCGCACTTGCACACAAACTTACAAAGAAACTTACGGAGGTCCGCAAAGACGGAACACTTCCTTATCTTCGTGCTGACGGTAAGAGTCAGGTTACTGTTGAATATGACGAGAATGGCAGACCTGTTCATGTAAATGCGGTAGTTATCTCATCACAGCACGCTGCTGAGGTTTCGCAGGAACAGATACATGAGGACATCCGTAAATATGTTATTGACCCTGTAGTTCCACAGGAACTCACAGATGAAAATACAAAGTATTTTATAAATCCAACAGGTCGTTTTGTTATCGGTGGACCAAACGGAGACAGCGGACTTACAGGCCGTAAGATAATAGTAGACACATACGGCGGATATGCCCGTCACGGCGGCGGTGCATTCTCAGGAAAGGACTGCACAAAGGTTGACCGTTCGGCAGCATATGCAGCGCGTTATGTTGCGAAAAATATTGTGGCAGCAGGACTTGCCGACAAGTGCGAGATACAGCTTTCATATGCCATCGGTGTCGCACAGCCTACATCAATAATGGTTGACACATTTGGAACAGGAAAGCTCTCAGATGAGAAACTTGTTGGGATAATAAGAGAAAACTTTGACCTTCGTCCGGCAGGAATAATCAAGATGCTTGACCTTAGAAGACCTATCTACAAGCAGACGGCAGCTTATGGTCACTTTGGACGCAATGATCTCAATCTTCCGTGGGAGCAGCTTGATAAAGTGGAGATACTTAAGAAATATTTATAAAAAAGAATAAGTTGATGATTTTTTAAAAACAAAAAGCTGATAGAGTTATGGACTATGTTGTATAGGAATATAGCGTAGCCATAGGTTTATCAGCTTTTTAAATCTCTGAAAATAAAATTGTAAATTGAAAAAGATAACGGTATATTTCATAAATGCTTTATGAAAGAAAAAAGTATCCTGAGTGAAGAATTTGCAATATAATTATTATAAATTAGAGGCTGAACTGTTACATAAATTAATATTTATTTATAATGGAAATATACATATTGATTTCTATTTATTAAAGCAACTGTTACTAATATTTTAAGTATTGTATTTAATCCTTATATGATAAAATTATTTTGATACTCATTACATAAAAAATTAAAGTGATTGCGAAACTAACTATATGTTGTGTCAATTGCACAGCTATAACAAATAATATCGTCGGC
>OGRR01000330.1_pt1 | contig 44238 bp, 43 predicted proteins | sample 1553511 | NCBI WGS metagenome assembly OGRR01 (sample SAMEA2580040, study PRJEB22360) | human gut metagenome | biome: human gut; feature: human-associated habitat; material: faeces | place: Denmark | collected 2008/2010 | reverse complement strand
TTTCATAAACCTATAAAATCACGACTTGTGAGAGGACGCTTATATCTGCCCTTCAAGCCCTAAGAAAGCACTACAGAATTGCGGCACTACGCCCGTGAACCTCCGGTTTAATCGTCCACTTCTTTGTAGTCTACGTCAAGCGCATCCGCCTCCTGCTTCATAGCCTTTGCAGCTTTTGCGGTTCTTGAAACGATCCACAGATCAGAGATTCCATCATAGATCAATGCGACTCCGATAAATTTCATTGCAAGGCTCACAACCCCAAATGCATTTACGATACAGATAATGCCGAGTGCAAGGCTGATAATTCCAAGGATCATTGGACTCCACCACTTCTCATAACCGTTTGCCTTTGTCTCAAAAGCCATTTTGATATCGCTGATCCCATGGACTGCCAGCATAACACCGATAACAATCGGAATGATCATAGCGATGTACTCCGGTCTTGCAAACAGCCAGATACCTACTAAAACCAGAATCAGACCAAGCATTCCGTTAAAAGATGTCAGTCTGTGATTTGTAAAATATCCCACAAGATTTACAACACCCATAACAATTAAGCCAAATGCAAGCAGCATACAGATTGCACTAATTGTCTCATCTGACCAGATGATCAAAACTACTCCAAGTGCTACACACAATAACGCTGATAAAATGACGTCCGCTTTTATTCTTTTTAATGTCTCTTTCATTTTTCTATCCTCTCTCTTTAACAAAAATTTTTGTCATTGCTGTTTCTTTTATAACGAATATCATACCATTCTTTTGGGTTCCGGTAAATATACAGCTTATGAAAGAAGTATAAAAAGATAAAAAAATCGTTAATTTCTTGACATACAAACATGTCTTGATTAGACTACAGTGGAAAGAATTTTCATAATTTGCAAAACAATCTGAAAGGAAATAAATTACCATGGGAAAAGAAGTAAAGACGAATGCCATGCGCATTCTTGACAAAAATAAAATACCTTATGAAATTATCAATTATGAATGTGACGAATTCATTGATGGGCTTCACACAGCCGAAGCCACCGGGGCTCCGGTGGAGCAGTCTTTTAAAACACTTGTCATGCAGGGAAAAAGTAAACAATATTATGTTTTTGTACTGCCGATCGCAGAGGAAGTTGATCTGAAAGTTGCCGCAAAAACAGTCGGTGAAAAATCCGTAGAAATGATCCACGTAAAAGATATCACAGCCATTACCGGTTATGTACGTGGTGGATGCACTCCCCTTGGCATGAAAAAACAGTTTCCTACCGTTCTTCATGACAGCGCCAGAAATTTTGACAAAATCTATATCAGCGGTGGACGTATTGGAACCTCCATTACCGTCAATCCGGATGCACTGCTCTCCGTAGTACGCGGACAATATGCGGATATCATCATGCATTAACCAGCGTTTCACTTAAAAACTGCCGCTTGCAGGCTGTAAAAATCCGTAACATAACCTGCAAGTGGCAGTTTAAATCCAAACTTCAAATTAACTTGTCAGTTCCCCAGGATTTTTTGCGAGATTCATGATCTCCTGAAGCTCTGCGCCCTCCACCGGTGCATTTCCATAGCTGACGTGTTTTGCATCCTCTGTCACGCCGCCGAGAAGTCTTACATCCTTCTCTTTTGTCATCTCGATCGTATAATAATGCGCTTCATCCTTTAATGGATTATATGTAATATAGATTCTGTAGCAAAGTGGCGGCACTAATCCTTTATCCGGAAGATCCACGCGGATAAGTGTCAGATCCTCTGAAATATCCAATGCCATAACAGAATAATCATCCTCTGTATACGGATAAAGTTTTGGCTCTTTGAATGCTGCCGCAAAAAGCTCATTGACGAATGCCTCTTTCTCATCGCAGAGTTTTTGCACGAATTCCGCTTTTTCTGTATACAAGCGCTTTGGGATCACAGAAAATTCTGTCTGATTTTTCACAAATGCCTGGAACTGCTGTGGTGTCATTTTGATCTGCTTTGGCTGTTTTGCCATTTTCTCATCTGCCTCATGCAGTTTCTGGATCAGTTCAATCTTCAATACCAGATTATCGGTAAATGGATTGATGACCATTCCGCTTAAATTCAATTCCGGTTTTACGGCAACGCTGTTGCACGCCGGGAATGGCATGCTTAAGAGTGCCTGGCTTTTTGGTGCATTTGCCATCTGCTCTTTGGAGGTGTACACTACAAAATACTGTTCGCCGGCACCGCTCTTTAAAAAGCAGGGAGTTGGCTGATCCGGTGCTTTTAACATTGCCGGAACTAACAGTTTCGTCGGACGAAGCAGATTTAAGACTGCTGTAAGCTTTTCTTTTGTCCGGTCTGCTGCGTAATCTTTGATTGCCTCCTCCAATCTATCATTTGTGATTTCCATTGTTGTCTTTTCTTCCATAATAAAACTATCCTTTCCTGATGCCCTATGCCAGAAATATGTTTCCTGACGATTTTCTATCTTGTGATCGCTGACATTCCATATTTCAAATTTGAACCATGATTTCTCTTATTTTAGCACATTACTGCGATTTATTCCATTTATTTCTGTTGCTGCATTTTGTATTTATGACAATCTACACATTCAGTATACATACCTTATAACTCTTTGCAATTCATGCAGCTTTATGTGCTATTTTAATTTTTTTAATAAATCCGGCAATTCGCTCAATTCAAAAATGCGGTAATCCGGATGGATTGCTCCATGATCTGTTATATTTCTGTCTCTCTGATACCAGATTGTAGTCAGACCTGCATTTTTTCCACCAAGAATATCTGAGGATAAACTGTCTCCCACAATGACACTCTCTTCCAGCTTAAAATCAGGAATATGTGCAAAACAATAGTCGAAAAATTTTTTGTCCGGTTTATGATACCCGATTTTTTTTGAAATAAAAAAGTCCTCAAAATATGGTTTAATCCCAGATTCCTCAATACGCCTTCTCTGCACTTCATAAGTTCCATTGGATGCAGCATACAATCTGTACTTGCCGTGCAATTTCTGTAAAAGTTCGAGCGCGCCATCCACTTTTTCGTGTTCATATGCAAGATTCTGCTCATAACATTTCGCAGTTTCTTCCGGCGAAGCTGTTATCCCATATTCTTCAAAAAAGATCCGGTAACGGCTTATTTTCACTTCCTCCTGCGTCAACTCACCGAGTTCTAACTTTTTCCATTGTGCCTGATTGATCTCACTGTACCTCGCCAGCAATTTTTCTGTTGGCTCCACTCCAACTTTTTGCAGTGCTTTTTTCAGCGCTTCCTTTTCTGCCTTGTGGAAATCAAGAATGGTATCATCTAAATCTAATAAAACTGTTGTTATCATGTCATTTCCTCTTATGCTTACATATAAAAACACATTATTTTCTTAATCATAACAGACCTTTTTCTAAAAATCATCTTTTTTGTGATTTTAAACGGAATGTGATATACTAACCACGTTATTATTTGATATTTTTATCACAATCACCATTGTCTGCAATATTCTTGTCACTTTTTTACAGACTTTTGACCAGTTGGCATCTTTTTCAGGGCTGTTCTCTGTTGTGGAGGCTGTGACAGTTTTTATCTTCTGTATTGAATATGCCCTTCGTATCTGGACTGCAAATTATCTGTATCCGGGAATGAGCAAGTCCAGAGCCACGATCCGTTTCCTCGTTTCTTTTGACGGTATTGTGGATCTGCTCACGATCATTCCTGCTTTTTTCCTGTCCGGGTTTGTCATTTTCCGTATGCTGCGCGTGGCAAGAGTTTTCCACCTGTTCCGTCTGAATGCCAAATATGACTCTTTCAACGTAATCACAACTGTTTTATATGAAAAAAGAAATCAGATCATCTCCTCTGTTTTTATTGTGCTGATTCTCACCGTCGGTTACGGTGATATTTACCCGATTACAACACTTGCTACCTGTGCTTCCGCAAAAAGACACGATTTTGAAATTGAATGATATTATTATTATACGTGGGGAGAATGGTTAAATATACGAGGCAGCAATGACTCTTGCTTTGTCACAAAAAGGCATAGAAAAGGATGTATCCCTCTAAATTGCACTTTGCATATTTTCTGAAAATTCGGATTGACAACTACACTATTTTGATATAGTATAAATCGCAGGAAATGAGTTTTTCAACCGTACGGTTTTTACTCATGCGGCTCACTCGTTTCTTTTTTTATTCTCAAAATATCATATAAATATAATTTATTATCTTGGGCATGTCTTATTACCATTCTGCCTTTAAAAATATTATATCCTGTTAATTCACCATCATTATTGTATTTAGGAACAGCAAATCTAGTATCATAGCGATACCATCCATACTTTGCTTTACTATTGTGCTTACTTTTTTTATTTTCTGAAAAAGTCTTATTAGCAGCAATTTGAATCAACTCCCTAATTGCCACAGAAGCATTCGCTTTTGCATATTCATTTGGTCCTCTTAATACCTTGGTATCTTTTGAATGCGAGTACTCATCGGGGAAGTCACTCCCAATATAAATCAATTCATTTGTGTCAAGGATTTCTGTACAAGAGCCTATATATTCTTTCAAATAATTCTCTACCATATTCCAGTCAACATTTTTGCTTCTCTTAAATCTAAGATCGTTAATAACAACAACTTTTTTCCCTTCTGCATCTGATATGACGGAAATATTACCTGTTGGCAGCTTAATTTCTTGCTTTCGTATCCATCGTTCGAGATAACTGAATACTCGTCTTTTCATTTCTCCAGAAGACATCATAATACTATCAATTATAAACTGCTCGCCAACTACATAGTCTGCTCTTGAAAATTCATTCTTCTTATCTTCTTCATCACACAGTAAATCAACAAGCGACATATCCAGTGCCTTACAAATCGCAACTAGCTTGTCTGCCTGTGGATTTATCTGTTTCTTTCGCCAATCACTAATTGTACTAGTAGCAATGCCTGTCCTTCGGGACAGTTCAATCTGACTCATATTTATTTCTTCTAGTCTTGCAAAAATCTTTTCGTATATATTCATGATACAGCCTCTTTTTCCGACTTTTCGGATATTGTATCATTTACAATATATCTTTACAAGTTTTTCTTAATTCATCCTAATACTTTCTTTTTTCTCTCAATCATTGTCTCGAAAAAGGCTCGCATATCCACACAAATCAAAATTTCTTTGACAAAAGACAAATTGCCTCGACTATTGTTTCATTTTCCAAGGGCAATTCTTTCACTTCTGTTCCATTCACCGGGACAGGGAAGTTGAAGATAATCTTCCTAATCCAGTTGCCATCCGGCTGCTTTTCCGGGAATAACTCAATCCGCTCAATAAACGCCCGCATGAACTCCTTCCGCTCCACTTCGGAGGCTGCTTCATAGACCTGATCGAATGCCAGCAACAGGCGGTAGATATTATCACCCGAAATCTTCTCCTGCCGGATACTCCGTATCTGGCTTTGCACATCGTCAATCTGGACTTCAATCTCATCTATTGCGCCATATTGCTCGTCATATCGGCGCTGCAAATCAGAAATTTTCCGGTCATAATACGGGTCATTCACATCTAAACCGTCCATCTGCCGTTCCAGTCGGGCCTTTGTGCCTAATGTCTGCCGAAGCTGCGCCTGTAATGCTTCCAGCTGCTTCTCCAAATCGTTCGTATCGACAGCGGAGCCGATTTTCGCCTTGATTGCATCCGCAAACCGTGGGTCACTGACCATAGCAGAGATGATTGACGCTACCATGCGGTTCATTTCCATCTGCTCAATATTCAGCCGGAAGGTACACTCGTGGCCTGTTGGCGTCACCGTATTCTTGCAGTAATAGTAATAGCGGGTCTTTTTGTCCTTGCTGTGGGCTTTCGCAATATTCCCGTACAGGCTTTTGCCGCAGCAGGGGCATTTCAGAATACCGGACAAGATATGTGCGTGGGTAGGGTCATTGACTTTCCCACGCCGGTAAGCATTGATTTTCCGTTTTTCCTGCGCGAGGTTCCAATCTTCTTCTGAAATGATAGCCTCATGCTTCCCCTCGTACACAGGGAACTCCGATTGCTCAACTACGTGCATCTCATTCCGTGTGCCGATCTTCTTCTCTGTCCGGCGTCTGCCATAGGCGATTTTTCCCATATATACCGGATTATCAATGATACTCTTCACAAAGCTGGCAGAAAAACCGGGAATGGTGCCGTTCTGCCTTAACTTCTTCACAAAGCCCTGCCGGTTCAGATATTTTGCCACGCCACTGACACCATCGTTGGTGTGAATATAGCGGTCAAAGATGGTGCGGATCACGTCCACTTCATCCTCAGCAATCAACAGTTCGCCTTTTTCAAGGCGGTATCCATAAGGGGCAAAGCCACCGTTCCATTTTCCTTCACGGGCTTTCTGCTCCCGTCCGGCCATCGTCTGTGTCCGAATATTTTCACGCTCTATCTCTGCCACCGCAGAAAGGACAGAAATCATCAGCTTGCCGGAATCTTTGGAACTGTCAATGCCGTCTTCCACACAAATCAGATTGACACCGAAATCCTGCATCAGCTGCAAGGAATTCAGAACGTCAGCGGCATTCCTGCCAAACCGGGACAGCTTGAACACCAGCACATATTCCACACCGTCTTTGCAGTCCTGAATGTCTTGCAGCATCCGCTGAAATTCGTGCCTGCCCTGAATATTCTTGCCGGAAAAGCCTTCATCAGAATATTCACCAGCCACTACCATATCTTCGTATTCAGCGTATTTCCGCAGTTTGTCTCGCTGAGCATCCAGACTATATCCGTCCACCTGCATGGATGTAGATACCCGTGTGTAGAGATAACATTTTGTTTTAGTTTTCTTCATGCAGGCCGCCCCTTTCTTCCAGCTCTAAACATTCATCCGTTACTTTCTTCTTCGCCAGACCTTCATTCTGAATGTAGTACTCCAACAAACGGAGTACATATTCCGGCGCATGGCGGTTATCCAGTTCCCATTCTGTCACAGTCCGATAGGGAATCTGAAAATATTTACAAAATTCCTTGCGATTCATGCCAGTGCTTTCCCGCAATTCTTTTATTTTGGTTTTGCAGTCCATTTCATTTACCCCATAAAGCAAAAATACACGTTGCGTATTTATTATAGCATACGCCAAACAAATACGCAACGTGTAAATTTAATTTATATCAAGCGGCTTTGTCAAATTCCTGATACACAGGAACGGGTTGCTTTCCTGATGCCGCAGACTGTGTACGGCCATCCTTCTCAGTCTCCTGCATCTGCCCCAACAGCTGTGGCCCGTACTTCTGCAACAGCCGCGCCATCACATCAACACAGCGGTCAAATGCCGCATTATATTTCGGATCATCATAAACTTTGCTCAATAGGCCGCTCCTTTCCTCTATGGCTGCTCTGCGCATAGATGTTCAAAACTTCTGCCGGTATCTGTTCCAAAATCGCCACGGCACTGTCATAGTCGCGCCGCAGCTTGAGGTCTTCGATCTGCTTTAGGGTGCTGACCTTCTGCGCCGATGCAAGAGATTCTTCCAGTTCGGCATTTTTCGTTTTCAACTTTTTGTTTTCGGATGCTGTTTTCGTGAAGGCTACGCCATATTTCCGCAGCAGTGTGTCCATCTTCTCCACGCTGGGAATATAGGTATCCAGAATCTTGCAGATTTCCTCCGCCCGGCTTTTGGCGTTAAAGGGATTGATTCCAGTGAGCAGATCCTCCAGTTTGCTTTTCTGTTTGGTCAGTCTGGTCATCTCCTTAAATACGCGGGGCGGGATATGGTCGCGCCCGGTCAGGCTGGCGCTCTCGCCACGCTCCAAATCTGGAAACTTCTTGACCATGTGTTTCCAAAACTCATCCTGCCACCAGGTCAGCTTCTTTTTATTGCCCATGATGTCTTTGGCGCTGAGCCTGCCATCCTCCGTCAAAGGGACAAAACAAAGGTGCATATGGGGCGTTTTCTCGTCCATATGCACCACGGCGGATATAATTGTCTCTTTGGACTGATGCTGTTCCAAAAAGTGCAGAGCTTCCTCGAAAAATACCCGAATTTCCGCCCGTTTCTTTCCCTTAAAGAACTCCGGGCTGGCTGTGAACAGCGTCTCGATCATACGGATACTGTCTTTCCGGGTACGGCATCCGGCAGCGGCAATTTGCCTCTCTGACTCGGCCCGGTACTTGCCGGGCGGTTTGACCAGATGGAAGTTGTACTTGCTTCGGCTGGTATCCACATCGGGATTACTGGCGTACTTTTCCTTTGTGCGCTCGTTATGGGCCTCGATATTGCCGATTTCAGGCCCCTTATATTTGGCAAATCGCATAATCGCGTATTGTGCTTTTTCCATACTCAATCCCTCCGTTTCTGCCAGACAATGTCATATCCCAGCACGTCAGCCAACTCCACGGCCTCCCGATACCGCAGCGATTCCCGCTGCAATTTTCCGGAAAGATTGGATACGCTGTCGCTCCACCCATACTCATCGTGCAGCTGGTCAACGACTTCCTGCATGGTGTAACCGGCGCGGATGATCTGCGCCTTGATTTCGTTTCGGATACTTGACTTCATAAAATATATTCCTCCATTTTCGCAAGTGAAGCCCTTTGTCACTTGATAGATAAAACATGATTTTCGGTTGCGTCATAAAAAGAACCGGCTACGCTGGGGAGCGCACCGGCTTTGGTCAATGGTGAAATTTGTGCAAATGCTGTTTTGCGATAGAAATGATTCCCTGCGTATCGTTGGTCAACGGCGGAATATTCGACTTCACAGAAATGCGGGACTTTTCACTGTTCGGGCTGTATTGTCACAAAATGCTGCAATCTGTACGTCGTTCCGTGAGCCGCCATCCGGCGAACTGTATACGGATAAAAGAGAAACATTTCGCTGTTTTGAGATTGCTCTAAAATATGCCTGCAAAATCACCGCTTTTACTGACCGCTTCAGGTGTGGTCAAAATGACCACACCTACTTCACAGCACAAAAGCGCGAAGAATTTCACGGTTCTGGTGGTGGACAAAATATCCATAACCACTTTTACACATCAAAATAGGTGTACCCAAAATGGGCACGACCACTTTATCCAAATGAAGCGCCTCTACAATATATGAGGTAACAGGGTCAATCGCTGCGTACATACGTACCGGCGACCAGATCGGAAATCAATCCCGCCAGTCTTCCGGTACGTACGTACACTGTGAAGCGTCCGTAAACTCGTTTATATGCGGCCTTGCCACTGCCTCGATCCCCATAAAGCCCCATACCCGGCGTCCTGCCGAATTGGTAATCGTGTTGCAGTGTTCCAGATTGTACTTACCGCAGGCTGCCACCAGCGCATCGCTGAAGCTGCGGCGTTTGAGTGCAGTCAGGCTATTTTCCTCGCACCACATCCGGTAAATGTCGTAGCAATCCTTTGAACTGATGGACGCATCCGCTTTCAGCCGGATATAGCCCTCGGATTCCAGAAAATCAAACACGTTATTGTTGTCCCGCTTGACGGCCTCCCGGTTCTCTTTGGTGCGCTGGCTCTCGGTGAACTTGAAGTTGTTCGCTACCAACCGCTGCAATCCCGCAAAAGCCCACAGCAGAATGCCCTCCACCTCGGCCTTCATCTTCTCTGCCAGGTCGGGATCATCCACACGGTCGGCAGGTTTCTCTTTGGCGGTCAGCACCAACTGCCGCCGATAAAAGCCATCACTGCGGTCAAAGAGAGCCTGCAAGTCGCCATTGCTGAATGCCAGCAGCCGGGCGCACATCCATCCCTGATAGCTCTGCTTGCCTTTACGCTCCAAATCCATTTTACCCTGTGCGGTGACGATGGATTTGACATAGTTGGTCTGCCGCAGGGCCTCCATCCGCATATCATCATCGACACACAGCAGAATGTGTTCCAGATCAGCGCGGGCAAAACGGTTCTCGGAAATTTTGCCGATGCTGCCGTCCTTCATGTTGCTGCCGAACAGGGCGGACAGCACCGCGCCGATCTGGCTCTTACCCTCGCCGCCATTGCCCTTAATGACCATCATGCGCTGTCCCTTGTTGCTGGGGATCAGGCAGTAGCCGATATATTCCTGCAAAGTGGGAATGTCCTCCGGGTAAAGAAGCCCATCCAGAAAAGCCAGCCAGCGGGTCGGCGTGGGCGCATCGGGATTATAGGCCACCGGCAGGCGGCAACGCACGATGTCCGGTTTTCCCTCCGTAAAGGAGCCATCCAGAAACAACGTGCCGTTTGCCAGATGAATGCGGTCAGCCTCCGGCGGGAAATCCTCTACCAGCGCCGCCAGCTTCATCAGCTCCACGATATTGCTGATTTTGCGGGGGATATTGCTGACCGCACAGCATTTCAGTTCCTCAAAAATTTCTCCACGCAGTGGCAGCTCATCGGTCACGCGGCCATCAGGCGTGAAAAAAGCCCCGTTTGTGTAGATGATTTTGTGTCTGCCGAGAAAATCATCACAAAACAGGGCTTCATTGATACTCTTGCCGTCAAACCAGATGGGCTGGTTGGCCTCACGCGATTGCTCGTTCTTCGCCACGGTGCTGCACCTCCTTTTCCAGACGTCTGAGCCGCTGCTCCAGCGCGGTGATAGTGCCGTCCTTCAGCAGCATATCCACCGCTTTCACACGCTGCTTCAGTTCCGCAAACATGAGAACGTCCAACAAATCATTTACATACTCGATCATATGACAGGCTTCCACAAAGCGGTCATCCAGTTCATCCTCCGGCGATTGCGGGGCATATTCGACCTTCCAGCGTTCCAGCAGATGCAGATAATCGCAGAGCACCCGCTGGCAGTGTATCTCATCGTTGCGGAAAGCCCGCGCCAGCGGATAGGGCTTTTTCAAAGCCATCGCTGCCGGGGGCTTGTCCGGGTCGATGCCAAAGTCATAGGCCAGCTTCTTTGCGGCCTCGTAGCTGCTCAGGCCGAACAGCCGCGCCACAAAATCGATCACATCCCCGGTAGCCCCGCAGCCAAAGCAATAGAAATAATCCCTGTTCAGCTTCATGCTGGGATGCCGGTCATCGTGGAAGGGGCAGCAGATCATATCGCCCCGGTTGACCTTACAGCCGTAGTATTCGGCGGCCTGCTTCACGGTGACAGCGGATTTTACAGTTTCAAATAAATTCATAGGCTTTGTCCTCCATTATTTATTGACGGTATCTGCCCGTCTGCCTGAATATACGGGGAAAAAGCCTATAAACCGAAAAATCCGCTAAAAGTGCAAGAAATGAAAAAACGCCGCCCTGAAATCTTGCAAAAATGCAAGACCTCAGAGCGGCGAAGCCAGCGGAAAGCATTTGCCCGCGCTGGTTTTATCAGGTATAATGGATAAAGAGAGTTTTCAGAAGAGAGGTGCGTCACATGGAGGGAGCCTATCTGCCCGGCAATATCCGGCAGCGGATGCAGGAGCTTATGAAGGAACATAAAATTACCCAGGCACAGCTGGCGACCCGCATCGGCAGCACCGAGAGCGCCATCAGCCGGTTTGTCAGCGGTAAGACTGATAAGATCAGCACAGAACATTTGCTCCGCATTGCGAAAGTGTTTGAAGTCTCCACAGATTTCCTGCTGGGGGAAGTCAACACGCCCGACCGGACAAATTTTGATATTGAAGAACTGGGCCTGTCGGTGCAGGCGGCGCGGAATCTGTACACCGGAAAAGCCAATGCAGAGATCGTCAACCGCCTTTTGGAAAGCCCTCGCTTTGCAGAAGTCACCTATATGATTGAGCAATATTTTGACGATACGCTGGCCGCCGGTTTCGCCGGACAGAACCAGATGCTTACTACTCTCAGCGCCATGCTGCGCCGAAACAATAAAACAGACGCTGCGGTGCAGGCGGCCAGAACTGTCAACCGGCAGAAAGTTCCCGTATATCAGGCAGACCTGACGATGATACAGAACACATTTATGGCGGCGCTACGGGAAGTGAAGAAAGAGATCGGCAACGATTTCACAGCAGCGCAGTCCTTGACCAAGGGCATCACTCAGCAGATGTTTACCGAACTCACCAAAGGGGCGGATGTTCATACTCCGACCATCACGCCCGAAATGATTTCCGCCGCCGTCACCCAGAGCGCAGCGGGGATGGACGGTGTGCAAAAGGAAGCATTAGACAAGTTCGGTCAGGCGCTGACGGAATTTCTCCAATCCACCTTAGACCACGCGCAGGAGAAGCAAAATGCCGACCCGGAGCAATGAGCAGCTGTGCAGACTGGCACAGAAAGGGGATACGGCTGCCCGTGACATTCTGCTGGAAAAGAATCTGGGATTCATCCGAAAAATTGCGCTGGAGCAATACCGAAACATGGGGCTGGATGAAAATGATATTGGAATTGATTTGGATGATTTGATGCAGGAGGGAAGTATCGGCCTGCTGAACGCGATCCCTTTGTTTGATGCCGGACGGGGCATGAAATTTCTGACCTATGCAGCACCGGCGCTCCGCAACGCCATGACGGACTGCATCCGCGCCGCCCTCGGTTTATTTGAGCAACGGATGGTGGATAAGAAAGACGGCCCCGGCTTCCAGAGAGTATATCTGGATGACGTTCTCTCAGAGGATGAACGGATGCTGCGGATCGAAGCCATAGCCGACCCTCACACCCAAACGCCGGAGCAAATCTATATCCAAAAAGAGCAGCTGATAGAATTGTATGCGGCGCTGGACAAGCTGACAGCCAGAGAGCAGACCTATCTGCTGTACCGCTATGGCTTTACCGATGGAATCGAGCACCCGCTGATCGGCGCGGCGCTCCATTTCCATCTCAGCGAGAGCTGGACAAAGAAGGTGGAGGGCGAGGCGATGGACAGCCTGCGCGGAAAGCTGCCGTGGTGGTTCTGATACGATGGGAAGCAGCGGCTGACGGGGGCTTTGATATACCTTTGTTCCGCAAATGACACGGCTGACAGACAGTGCTTGCCCGCACCGCCTGCCAGCCTTTTTCTGTCGCTTATGCTGCCCCGCAAGGGGCAACCTTTCCTGCCAGAACGCCGCAACTGTGGCCACACTTTTCAGGGTGTGCTACAATTCCGGCTGCCATCTGCTCCACAAAGGTATAACACACTAGACTTTCCTACGGAAAATCGTGTGCCACGAAACCGCCGGTTTCTTTGGATTCTTCCGGTCAAAGGGGAACACTATCCCCTCTGAACACCCCAGACAAAGGAGAACGCTGTTCCCTTTTGGAATCCCCTTGCCAATAGGGATGCTACCGCCCTATTGAATGATTTAGATAAAAAACAAAATAAAGCATAGTTCGCCAGCACACCGCTATTCTGTCATTACCTTACACAGACATCTTGTAACTTTTTCGTTAAGCCTATTGACTCTGATACTTCGGAAGAGATATAATATAGTTGCTACTTAGCGAGCCTAAATAGCAAAGCTAAAGAGAGGCGACGATATGAATAACAAATATGTCCAGCAATTCAAAAAAGGCTCTCTGGAAATGATACTTTTATGCCTAATCGGACGCAAGGAGACTTATGGATATGAAATTATAACTGAATTGAACAATAGTGCGTCTGTTTTGGGATATGCGAAAGAGGGAACCATTTACCCCATTTTGTATCGTTTGCAGGAAGCAGAACTAATCAAATGCCGATTGGCTCCGGCTGCGGCAAATGGCGGCTCAAAAAAGTATTATTCTTTAACGGATAAAGGCAGGAATGTACTTGATGAACTAATCTTATTTTGGTCAAGCTATGAAAACTGCGTAAACGGCTTTATAGAAAGTTATCAACAAGCGAGGGTATCCAAATGAAAGAACAATATATCAAACAGGTTGAAAAGGAACTATCTTTACCACGCAAAATGAAAAAAGAGGTTGTACGTGACTTGAATGAAGTTTTTGCGTCTGCTATGGAGCATGGAGAAACAGAGCAGCAGATTATCCAGCGTTTGGGGACGCCAAAAGAATTTGCAGACAGCACCGCAGAACAGTTTGGCATTGATAACACCAAATCGAAAAAAAGGAACGGTATCATTTCTACTCTTGCTGCGCTTGTTATCGCGGCTGCTGCCTTTTCGGTATATGCTGTTACACAATCAGGAAAAGTACCAGAAGGAGCAATCGGACAAGCCGACGCGACAACAAATATACAGATTGAGGGCGCGTTTGCCTTTGATATTTCGCAAATCCTTTTGGCTATTGGGTTTGCAGCAACAGCTATTGCTCTTTTGTTAATTATCCGAACCATACACAAAAACAGGAGGTAACCAATGAAGAAATATATTTCTGTATTCACAATCATGATTATGATTTTTTTGGCTGCGTGTTCTAATCAAAATACCTCATCTACACCGACAAGCAATGAGAACAATACGCAATCTAATAGTGTTACAAAATTGGACGAGGGTGTTTGGCCTGAGAATGAGTACACAGAGGGGCTTCCTGTTGCGCCTGGTACGGTTGCATGGGCTACACTTGATACAGAACATGAGAATTGTAATATCAACCTTACCGGTATTAGCGAAAACGACTATAACGAGTATATGGAGCTTTTGAACCAAGAAGGCTTTTCCGTAATTGAAAATGTGTCAGAGGAAATCGAGGGAGAAAACTATGTTTCTATCGGGACACTTTTATCAAACGACGAAAAGTGGTTAAGTATCAGCTACATACCCAATAGTCTAACTATCTACATTTCCTTTGACAATAACTGAAAGAGATCACGGAATAGCAAAGCCAGCCGAGCCAGTCAACGGTCAAGATGAACGGCGCAAGCGCCGCCGTTGACAGCCCCGCCCGCCTTTGCAGATAGGCAATCAAGGGGCGACAGCAAGGAGTGCTGCCGCCCACAGTATTATCAGAGAGGGAGAATTCTATGAGAAATCGGATTGTAAAAGTGACAGAAGTTGTAGTCAGAAGCGCTTTTTACATCATCTCAAACTATGTATTTGTTAGCATGGGACTATCATTTCATACTCAATGGATTTCAATTCTATTTTTGCTTTCAATGGTATGGTCTACTATTGATTACGGAAAGTCCATAAATGAAATAATCGAAAAAAAGGTAATTGCTGAAATACTATGTATATGTTGCATTGCACTGAGTATAGCGATGGCATATTTTGTGGGATATATTCAAGGAGCATTCGTTTCCCTCTGAAAATACAGGGCCACAACTTTCCGCTTAATATATCAGTATGGAACAAGTTATCAAAAAGTCATGAATGCTCGTAGCTCACCGGCCCGGCCAGCAAAAGCAGTAAATCTGAAATTGATTTACTGCTTTTTTGCTCAATAGACTCTTAAATCATCTGAAAATATTTCAACGCATCCCTGATCGCCGCTTCCTTCTCCGGCGGACATTTTGGCACTTTGGCATCTTCCTTCTTTGACAGGTTATAATTTTGCCCCACATCCAGCCCGCACTTGCGCTTTATCTGTGAGATGTACAGGGAAGATACCTTCAAACCGGTATGCTCCAACACATACGCCTTGATCTGCTCATAAGTCGCGCCCTTCTGGAAGCCGGACATATCCATATCTTCCAGCGAGAACTCCACCCGCACCTTCTTTGAGTCGATTTCTCCCTTGGAAAGCAAAACAACCGTCTCCACATGTTTCGTGAACGGAAACATGTCGCAAGGCTGGCACTCGACAGCCTGATACCCATGTCTTGTGAGATATTTTAAATCTCTCGCAAGTGTCTCCGGGTTGCATGACACGTAGACCACTTTTTTCGGTGCAAGTTTTACTACTGAGGATAAAAATGCCTCATCGCTTCCTGATCTCGGTGGATCCATGAAAACAACATCCACTTTTTCGTTCTGCTCTGCCAGCTCCACCATAAATTTTCCGGCATCTGCATTGTAAAACTGTTCATTTTGGATATTGTTCCGTTTTGCGTTGATGATTGCATCCTTCACAGCATCACGGTTTAACTCCACGCCGATCACTTCTTTTGCCTGGGACGCAGCGATCAGACCAATGGTTCCCGTTCCACAGTACGCATCGATCACTTTCTCTTTTCCGGTCAGCCCCGCATACGCAATCGCCTTGTTATAAAGGATCTCTGTCTGCACCGGATTCACCTGATAAAATGATTTTGGCGAAATACGGAAGGTACAGCCGCAGAGCGTGTCCTCAATATAGCCTTTTCCATAAATGACGGTTTCTTTTTCTCCGAGAACCATGCTGGTCTGTTTATCATTTACGTTAACCACAACTGTAGTTATTTCTGGATGAAGTTTCCGCAGTGCTTTTACAAAATTGTTTTTGGATGGAAGAATCGGGGAACCGAGCACCAACACTACCATCACCTCGCCACTGTGAAAACCGCGGCGCACGAGAACGTGCCGAAGCAGACCGTATCCGGTGTCCTCATCATATGTTTTTATTTTAAATGAATGAAGAAGTCCTCTGATATCGCGGATGATCGAACTCGATAACTCATCCTCGATTTCACAGGAATCAATATTGATGACTTCATGGGTTCCGGCCTTGTATACACCAGAGATCACGCCGCCCGGTGCCGCCTTCGCATGTCCGTTGCCTGCGGTACGTCTGCCGCCGTTTGCATGTTTTCCCCTGCGCTCCACATCAAACACTGCGTGTACTTTATTTCTGTAATGATACGGATTTTCCATTCCGATGATCGGCAGGACTTTACAGTAATCCCCAATGTTTTTGCGCACATAGGTCTGTTTTTCCTGCAGCTGTTGTTCATAGGACATTCCCTGATAATCACAGCCGCCACATTTTTTTGCATACGGACAGGCTGCTGCCGGTTTCTTTGTATCCTGCGGCGCTTTCTTTGTATCCTGCGTTTTCTCTGATTTCCATGCGTATTTTTTCTGCAATGCTCCCGCATTATCTATGATTTTTTTCTTTCCTTTTTCCTGCATAACTGCTCCTTTTATTTTGGCTTGTTACTTTTCATCTCTATGTGTTTATGCTATCATAGGAACCCGTAAGAATCAAAATATTTTTAGTGAGGTTATGAATATGAATTTTATTAAGAAAAATTGGAAAGGTGTGCTGTTATGCCTGATAATCGCGATTCCAAGCTGGATTTTAGGAAAAATTTTCCCAATTGTAGGCGGTCCTGTCTTTGCGATCCTCCTAGGAATGGTCATTACATTATTGGTCAGAGATAAATCTGCTCTGCAGAGCGGCATCACATTTGTGTCCAAAAAAATCCTGCAATATGCTGTTATTTTACTTGGTTTTGGAATGAATCTCTCTGTCATCCTGCAGACAGGAAAACAATCGCTTCCAATCATTCTTGCAACGATCACAACATCCCTTGTTGTTGCCTGGGTATTACATAAAATCCTTCATGTTCCCGGAAAAATCTCCACACTCATCGGTGTAGGTTCCTCAATCTGCGGAGGCTCCGCAATTGCAGCTACTGCTCCTGTTATTGACGCTGATGATGAGGAAGTTGCACAATCAATTTCTGTCATTTTCTTTTTCAATATGCTTGCCGCTTTATTTTTTCCTATGCTTGGCACCGTTCTCGGTTTTTCCCAGACAAGCGGAGAAGCTTTTGGTATTTTTGCCGGAACTGCTGTGAATGACACCTCTTCCGTTACCGCTGCTGCCTCCACCTGGGATTCCATGTACAACCTTGGTTCGGCGACTTTGGATAAAGCTGTCACCGTAAAACTTACAAGAACACTGGCAATTATTCCAATCACGCTTGTCCTTGCCTTTCTTCGAACCAGAAGGGAACAAACGGATCATAATAAAGTGGATTTTAAAAAGATTTTTCCAATGTTCATTCTCTATTTTATAATTGCATCCATTATTACAACAATAGCAGTGAACTTCGGTGTTCCAGCAGCTGTTTTCAATCCGCTAAAAACTTTGAGCAAGTTTTTCATCGTTCTTGCCATGAGTGCAATTGGTCTGAATACCAATATTGTGAAATTAGTGAAAACAGGAGCCAAACCTTTGCTTCTTGGATTCAGCTGCTGGATCGGTATTACCTGTATGAGTTTGCTGATGCAACACGTATTAGGTCTGTGGTAAAATTACGGATCATTTTGATAGGAGGAAGCGGTTTTCGCTCCTTCTATTTTTGTATTCTGGCAAATAGAAGCGCTATCGCCATCAGAAAGCATCCCACAAACACAAAGCACCACTGGATTCCGATTTTCGTCAAAAATGCTGAGGCTGACAGCGTCAGAATCTCCACCAGATTCACGCCCATATTAAGCACAGACAGCGTTGCCGCACGCTGGCTGCCACACTCCGCTTCGTCCACAAACTGATTTTCCAGATTCATCAGCAGATATTCCGGAAGATTTAAAAGCAACGGCAACATCAGCATTAGAAGCAGTACGGCTGCCCTGAATTTTACCACTCCAAAAAAAAGAAATGCCACCCCTGCTGCGGCAGCTGTAACTGCGGGCAGTTTTCCCCTGCCGGACTTTCCGTTTTTTCCGTCAGACAATTTTCCTAAAATGGGTTCTGCCAGCATCTGTACGGCTGAATAGCTCAAAATGATCAATGACATCCATTCTACCGGCAAACCGCAGTTTTCAAGTTTTTCCACGTAAAAGAAGTTGATCAGAAGCCATGCGATACTGAAAATTGCCAGCGAAATCACAAACAGAAATGCTTTTTTGTTTTTAAATACCGCTAAAATCTGTACTTCCTTCCTGTCTGCAATTACCGCTTTACTGCTTTCACTTCTCAGGAAGAACGAGCATACAACCGCTATAATATCCATGACTACAGTTATAATCAGTAAACCTTCCATACCGCTTATTTTATAAATCCCGGCATACGCAACTGTACTGATGATAAAACCTGCTGTTCCGAAATTTCCTGCGTGTGCCGTTTTTGCAAGATATCCGTTTTCTCCATACAGAGCGTACAAATACGCACTTCCCGTCCCGGAGGTAAAGCACGCCGCAATTCCCTCTACAACTGCCTCCACGACAAACAGTACAAGCGACCGGCTCACAAAGGCTGCGAGCAATAAACTTCTCGCGCCAAGCAATAACACCTGCGCCAAAATCAGTGATTTCCGGTATCCAATTTTATCTGTTATAAATCCTGTTGGAATTTCCCCCAGAAAAATCACGCCTGACAATAATGCCTGAAGGAGGAAAAATATGTGTTCCGACACACCAGCCTGCGTTCTTACCAGCAACGCAACCGGTGCAAAAAAGACAAGTCCATTCAAAAAACAGACTCCATCATAACTATCAAATTTTAATTTTTTCATGAGATATCTCCTTTTTTCTAATTCGTAATCAGTTGACCGATCTTCTTTTTTGTAACCCAAAAAAAGATTACATCTGTCTGTAACCTGATTTAAAAACTGTGCCATCTTTGATCTCTGCCAGTTTTTCCATCATTGAATTAGAAAAATATCAATGTCTCATGTATTTGATAACCTCTGGAGTCTTAATGTTGTTTTGTAAAAAGATATAAATTACACCGGTGACCAAAAATCACCGATGTAATTTAAAATAGCATACTTGTGACAGATTTACAAGATGCTCAAAAATTTCCTATTCCACATTTTTCAGTGCCTGATCCATCGGAATACGCTTGATTCTTCTGAAATCCAATACCATGACAAGCAGATATCCGATCAGGATAAACAGGAACATTTTCACATAGCCCATCATGCTTATGCGAAAAGCGTACCATCCACTGTAGGAAAAGAGCATGATCCTCCAGACAGCCTTCATGATGACGACACCTAAAATCACGCTGACAACATCGATCACCACAAGAACAATGGTCGTGGACAACAGATATAAGCTTGCAATCTCCCGGTTCTCATAGCCCAGAATTTTTGTCATGGAAATTGCATTTTCGTTCTTCTCGATGATCAGCTTCGTGAGCAGGTAAATCAATACTGCGGATAACAGGATACACAGGTACTGGAAGTAGGTCATATAAGAGCCCATGGAATGATCGAGCTGGTCACACATTTTCGTAATGTCGTGTTCTGTGATGACGGTTGCGATCTCATCCTCATCAATATCTGTGATCTCTGAATCCGAGAGATAGCCTGTGAATGCATCACTGTCCATGTCAAAGATTTCACAATACTGCTCATTGGACAGAAATACTGCCAGCGTCTGGCTGTGATCATAGATTCCTGCAACCTCAAACTCATACTGTTTGTTCTCATATTTTTCGTCAAGAACCACTGTTTCGCCCACGCTCAGGCTATATTTATCTGCATAGGAAGCAGAAATATATGCCTCGTTTCCTTTCAGGGCAGACAGGTCACTGATTTTCACATACCGGCTGTCATCCTCGATTCCGTAGACAGAAATCTCCTCATCTAACGTATCACTCTTATGCTGCAGAGATGTCATATTGAATTTCTCTGCATCCTTATTGTTCGTTGTGATAATGTCTCCATCCTCATTCTCATAAGACTTTAACACATACTGGTAGTTCGTGAACATCATATCTGAAACATTGGACTTGTAATAGTCGAGCGTCTCCGGCATACCGACCGCCATTGCAAGCATAATGCTGATAAACAAGATACCCACAAATAAAATCAGGTAATTCGTCACGTTCTGGAACATGATACGCAGGCGGAAACGGCTTAAAAAGCTCCATTTTGGCAGGCGCATTGCTTTTTTACGCTTTGTTTTTTTCAGATCATGACGCAAAAACTGTAATGGTGTATGCCTCATCATTTTTATAATGACGACAAGATTGACCGCAAGCATTAAAACAACCGGAATGATCGTTGTCTTGAAAAAGGCATCCGGGTTCCAGACTGTCTGATAAGCCGGAAGACTGTAGCTGTTATAATACAAGCCAACAACCACATTTTTAAATACGGTATAGCCGAGGATATTTCCAATGCACGCTGCAAGAAGTGTCACGATCACCGGCATGGAAATATAATGTCTGACCAGTTCACCTCTCGTATAACCGGAAGCTCTCAATGTTCCGATCGTAGAAGCCTCCTTCACGATCGTGTTGCTGATGGTCACTGCAAAAATAAATGCAATGATCACAATCAAAATATCCAGTAAAACACCACCCATAGCTTTGTCTGAACCCATATCATCCGTTGCAAAATTAATTGCCGGGTTCGCATAGCGCGGCATATAGTCCTCTAACTCTTTGTCATCACACACTACCTGTGTGAGCAGTGCTTTCATGAAATCATCAGATTTTGCTTTCTGCTCCACTTCATCTGCAGGAGTATCCACATAATTCCATGTGTAAGCATAATGAACAGTTTTATGTAAACTATTAAATCCTTCCTGTGTGACCATAGCCACATCGAATTTGATCGCATCAAACATCATATCCGTTGACTTCTCATGCAGTGTCGCATAATTGACATAGGCGATCAGTCCGACAACTTTGAACCTCTGCCCGCTGACAGAAATCTCATCTCCCACTTTGACGCCGACATTGTCTGCATGCATACGGTCAATTGCGATCTCATCCGCTTTTTCCGGAAATGCTCCGTCAAGCAGGCAGGCAAGATCCACGTTATCATTTTTTGCATAGACACGGATGTTTCCTTCTGCCTCGCCGTCGTTGTTGTAATCTTCCTCCTCATTTCGGAAGAAGTTCTCATATACTTTTACCGGAACTTCTGTAAAATCAGGATCGTTTAACTCATATTTTTCTTCTGCGTCAGCATATTTATCATCAATTTCCTCTACAATTTTATCCCATGCCTTGTCGTAGGCTTCCGGATAAGCTTCTTCATAAGCCTCCTTGTAGGCGGTATCATAGGCTTCATCATGTGCCGACTGGTATGCCTCTTTATAGGCGGTATCGTAAGCACTCTGGTAGTTTTCCTTTTTTGCAGTGTCATAGGCACTCTGATATGCCTCTTTGTAAGCGGTATCGTAAGCACTCTGATAGGTTCCGTTCTGTTTTGCCTGTGCGATAGCTCCAGCAAGCATAGCATCCGCACTGCTCTCATCCAGTCCCTGTGCGAGCAGTGTCTGTTTTACCTGCGCACCAAACTGTATGTCAAACTGTGCTCCAAAGTTTGCATCAAACTGCTGTTTGAACATACTTTCAAACTGTTCATCGAATTTGGACTGAAATTCGGAATCGAACTCTTCTTTGAATTTTTCCTCAAATTCAGTGTTAAACTTATCGGTAAACTCCTTTTCAAATTCATCATCCAACTTTTCGTCCAGCTCTTTTTTCGCTTTGTCAAGATAATACTTTTTGACGTCCGCTTTTGTTCCTGTCTCGATAGCAGAAAGTAACGTCTCATCTGCCTTTTTGTCCAGCTCAAAATGTCCATCCTCTAACTTATATTTTGTCACGCCTTCATTTGCTGCAACGAGCATACTCTCATTTGCAACATACATACCGGAAACAAAGCCGATCGTGAGGATCAGGAATAATGCCACCACAAGATATTTTTTCCAGTCACCGAGCAATTCACGCGGAATACGTCTGATGAGTGGATTTTTAATTTTTTTCTTTTTCATGACTGCCACACTCCTTACCACTCAAGATCTGCCGCTGAAATCCTATGTTCATTTCTCTCGTTGTGGCGCACGGCTCCATCACGAAGTTTGATGACATGATCTGCCATGTTTCTGATCGCTTCGTTGTGCGTTACCATGATGATCGTATTTCCATATTTTTTGTTTACATCTTCGATCAGTTTTAAAATCTCTTTGGAGGTGTTATAATCCAAAGCGCCGGTTGGTTCATCGCAGAGCAGGATATCCGGGTTTTTCACAATCGCACGACCGATGGAAACACGCTGCTGCTGTCCGCCTGACAACTGGTTCGGCAGCTTGTACCGGTGCTCGTAAAGTCCAAGTGTCTGTAACAGCTCATCGATATCCAGCGCATTGTCGGAAAGATACGCTCCGACCTCAATGTTTTCCTTCACGTTCAGATTGGCGATCAGATTGTACATCTGAAATACATAACCGAGATGTTTTCTGCGATACTGGGTTAGTTTCTTCTCACTCATATCTTCAAGCTTATCGCCGTTAATTGAGATATAACCGGAATCCGCACTGTCGATTCCTCCGATAATATTTAATAAAGTTGATTTTCCGGAACCGGACGGTCCAAGCAGAACGCAGAATTCTCCTTTTGCCACGGAAAAGTTCATTCCGCGCAATACTTCCTGACGTGTTTCTCCACTTCCAAAACCTTTTTTCAGGTCAACAATCTCCAAAAATTTTTTTTCTTCCTCTGACATAGTCTCCCCTTTTCAAAAAACATATTTGGCAACTGCCATTTTTGATGCTTTAGTTAGTTATAACTAATCTCGAGAGAATTATAGCACATGATATCGGGGATACAAGGAAGAGATATAGTTGTTGAGAAATTTTGTCAGTTACAACAAAAATTTTAATTCCATAAATATGATTGCACCATCTATATTTTATGCTATGATACTATTAGTTAGATTTCCATTTTTTACGATATGGAGTGTTTTTATGAATAACCAAAGCGTTATGATCCCTTTGAAAAAATATCAAGTGCTCCCAAAATCTATTGTCTTGAATAAATATAAACACAAAACATTCGAGGAACGCGTTGCTGAATATAACGGTGAAATTTCAGTTTGTGATTTTGATTGGGGAGAACCTGTCGGAAAAGAAATATTATAATTGAGAAACAAGGAGGCTTCCCATGACCGAAACCCTATCGAAAGCCTGGTCATTATTTGACGCAGGCAATTACACTGATGCAGAAACGCTTTATAAAGAATGTTATGCAAAGATTCCTTCCACCGACCATGACAATTACTGGCAGGTTCTCATGGGATTGATTTATGCAGAAAGCTTTCTAGAACATTTTGCAGAGGCTCGTACCTACGCTTCGCAGTTGATTTCGTGTGCAATTGATCACGAAGAAAAACACATTGCAATCCATCAGGCAGGCATGATCGAACGGATGGCTGGTGCGTATGACAAGGCTATGAACTTATTTTTACAGGAAGAAGCACTCATTGAAAAAAATTTCCCGGATGATGCACTTGCCCGCTCCGCAAATCTCTATGAGCAGGGCTATGTTTCCATGAAGCTTCATGATCTTCCTCTCGCAGAAAAAAACATGCTTTCAGCCTTAGATTTTGCTGAAAAGTCGAACGATCTTATCTCCATCGGCTGTGCTTACCGCGGTCTTGGGGAAATCCTGAAAGCGTCAGAAAAAGCAGAGGATGCGGCTGTCTATTTTGAAAAAGCTATCACCGCTTTCCAGAAAGCCGGAGATACCTACGGTGTGGAAGAAGTAAAAGAACTCATGTCAAAATAACATCTTACATAAACATACTTATGTTCACCACATCCGTTTTTAAATGAAACATGTTTTTCAAAAAATATGCATGTTTAGTTTGACTCTCTGTTCACTTGTACCTTGTTCCAGTAGCGCCTCTCTCTTCGCATCCTGCAATATTCAGATGCGTCTGTCCCCACTGCTACATCGCTTCAATGATCGGTGCCAGCGTCCTGCCAAAATCAGTCATACTGTACTCCGTCTTTGGCGGCACAACCGGATAAACTGTTCTCCGGATCAGCCCGTCTTTCTCTAATTCCCGAAGCTGCTGCGTCAACATCTTATCCGTTGCCTTCGGCATTCTTTTATGTAACTCACTATAACGTAACGTCTCCTTCATCAAATGATATAAAATAATTGACTTATATTTTCCGCCGATCATCGACAGTGTTCCCGCAACCGGACATGTAAACTCTTTCTCTGCCATTTTTCTCTCCCTGCAAAATCTTTACTTACTTTTTAGATAGTATATTCCAAAAAAGTGCATACTTGCTAAAAAGTCTAAATAAAATATAATTATAGCATGGATATCCAATAACGCAAGAAAACGATGAAAGGAATAGAATGTTTATGGAATTATTAGATATTATGAACGAACGCTTCTCTGTCAGAAAATACGTTGACAAACCAGTAGAACCTGAAAAACTGGATAAAATTTTAAACGCTGCACACGCAGCACCTACTGCTGCCAATCAGCAGCCTGTAAAACTGCTTGTCGTACTGAGTCCGGAAAGTCTTGAAAAACTTGGAAAAGCAGCTAATATTTATGGCGCACCTGTCGCTGTCATTGTCTGTGCCGACAAAACAAAAGCATGGAAACGTCCTTTTGACGGAATGCAGACAACCGATATTGACGCATCCATTTTAACAGACCACATGATGTTAGAAGCTGTCGAACAGGGACTTGGAACTGTCTGGATCTGTTATTTCAAACCGGATGTGCTAAAAGAGGAATTCAAACTTCCTGACTCCTTAGAACCGATCAATATTCTCGCCATCGGTTATGCAGATGCCAGTGTGGTAAAACCAGCCAAAGACCGTATTCCTGTAAAAGAATTAGTGGAATACCTGTAAAATTGTCAAAAACAAAAAGTAAGCCGGGGGCATATCACTCAATCCTGCCTCCGGCTCTTTTATGCAATTTCTTTGCATTTCTCTCCATCTCATAGCACATACACGTTACTCTGTCAAAGTGCAAGTGCAATGCCAGAATTATTATATATTGTTTCCAAGTGTGCAAAAAATCCAACAACTTATACATGTTTCATAATTTTAACCAGACGGCTCGTGCCAAGCCGGTCTGCGCCAAGTTCAATAAATTTTTCTGCATCCGCAAAAGAAGATATTCCTCCGGCTGCCTTTACTTTCACGTTTGTGCCAACGTATTGTCTCATCAGTTCCACATCCGAAAAAGTTGCTCCTGCGGTGGAAAATCCGGTGGAGGTCTTAATGAACTCTGCGCCTGCATTCGTCACGATCTCACACATCTTAATCTTCTCCTCATCTGTCAGAAGGCATGTCTCAATGATCACTTTTAAGGTTTTTCCGCTGCATGCCTCATGGATTTTTCGGATTTCCTGCTCGATTTCATCATACCGTTTGTCTTTCAAAAATCCGATATTAATGACCATATCGATCTCGTCAGCTCCGTTTGCGACCGCATCTCTGGTCTCGAAAATTTTCGTCGCCGTTGTATGGTATCCGTTTGGGAATCCGATCACTGTACAGATCGGCAGTTTTCCATCGACATACTCTGCCGCCTGTTTCACATAGCAAGCCGGGATACAGGCAGAAGCGCATCCATATTTTATTCCATCGTCTAAAATCTGCCGGATTTCTTCCCATGTTGCAGTCTGTGAAAGCAGTGTGTGATCTACTCTGCTTAAAATATCTTTTTTATCCATGTTTTTCCTTTCTCCTGCCGGCTGCCCAGGCATCGTATAGCTTACTCATCATGCAAAGATGTATTTCTTGATTTTCTGCTTTATTTTGCTTTCCCAATATGCCAGCACATCAGTATTTTCCACTCTTCTGTCACTTCAGTATTTCACGTTCTTATGTCACTTCAACTCTGCAAGCAATGACGTACCAATCGTGCCTTCCGGCATCTGCACACCAAAATTATCTGCGATCGTTGCCCCGATCACTGCAAATGTATCCTGATCTTCAAGCTTTCCTGATCCCTTCATGGAAGGCGAATATGCAACAAACATCACCTGTTCCCTGGTGTGGTCTGTTCCCTTATAGGTTGGATCATTTCCGTGGTCTGCCGTAATGATAAGAAGATCATCTTCCCGAAGTACCTTAAGAAGTTCGCCGAGTTTCACGTCAAAGCGTTCCAGTTCCTCTGCGTATCCTTTTACGTTTCTTCTGTGTCCCCAAAGTGCATCAAAATCTACCAGATTCACAAAACAAAGTCCGGTAAAATCGCGCTCTGCGATCTCGATCGTCTGCTCCATTCCATGTACCGAGCTTTTGGACTTATTGGATTCCGTGATTCCTTCCCCGTCAAAAATATCCCGGATTTTTCCGACAGAGATCACATCATATCCGGCGTCTTTTAACGCATTTAATGCGGTTCTTCCATATGGCTTTAAGGCATAATCATGACGGTTGCTGGTGCGGACAAACTCACCTTTTTTCTTTCCAACATAAGGTCTTGCAATGACACGCCCAACTTTCCATTCATCTTTCATGGTGATCTCTCTGGCGATCTCACAGCAGCGGTAAAGTTCCTTTAGCCCAAACGTTTCCTCGTTTCCACAGATCTGAAGAACCGAATCCGCAGATGTATACACGATCATATGCCCGGTTGCGATCTCTTCCTCGCCCAGTTCCTCTAAGATTTCGGTTCCACTCGCACTCTTGTTTCCAATCACTTTGTGACCGGTACGTTTTTCCAGTTCATCGATCAGTTCCTTTGGAAAACCGTGCTCGGTAAACGTCAAAAATGGCTTGGTAATATGAAGTCCCATCATTTCCCAGTGTCCGGTCATGGTATCTTTTCCGTTGCTCGCCTCAGAGAGCCTTGTAAAATATCCCATTGGTTTTTCCACCGGTGCGATATTCTTCAGCTCTTTTAAATTGGCAATTCCAAGTTTCTGCATATTCGGAATTGAAAGATTACCCACCGTCTCCGCAATATGTCCTAACGTGTCAGTTCCCGCATCGCCGAAACGTTCTGCATCTTTTGCTCCACCGATTCCACAGGAATCAACTACAATCGTAAAAATTCTACGGTACTTTTTTGCTTCCATGATTCTCACACCCCATTTTCTGTTCTCCATTGAAATCTGCTTTTCAGGTAAAACTTTTCCCACTCACGCATTATTTTTCACGGTCTGCCCTGATCAGTCTGCGGATTGCCTCCACGCCGACCATCACTGCTGCCTCCGTGTCATGAACGATCGGATTATCCATGCCGAGGGCATTGCGCTCCTGATTTCCCATAACAAGAAAATCAGAACCACAGCGGACTTTCAGATGCGCAGCCACAATAAACAATGCTGCTGATTCCATCTCAGATGCCTTGCAGCCCAGACGTTTCCATGCCTCCCATTTATTCAAAAGTTCATAGCTTACCGGCATGCGCTCTGGCTCATGCTGTCCGTAAAATGCATCTTTGCACTGGACTACTCCGGTATGATAAGTAACCCCCAGTTCCTTTGCTGCCGCAACAAGTGCATTTGCCACCTCAAGATCTGCCACTGCCGGATACTCGATCGGTGCATATTCCCTGCTGGTTCCTTCCATGCGGACTGCTCCGGTAGCGATCACAATATCACCACCCTTGACATCCAGATCGATTCCGCCACATGTTCCAACACGCACAAATGTATCTGCACCGCACTGCACCAGTTCCTCCATCGCAATTGATGCGGACGGGCCGCCAATCCCGGTGGATGTCACACTGACCTTCTCACCTTCCAGATAGCCTGTGTAGGTGACAAACTCCCTGCTGTCTGCCACAAGTTTTGCATCCTCAAAATGTTTTGCGATCTTCTCACACCGCTTCGGATCTCCCGGCAGGATCACATAACGCCCCACATCCCCCGGTCTGATCTGTAAATGATACTGTAACCCAGTTTCTCCTGAATAGTTCTGCATACCCCCACACCTTTCTTTTTATCTGTCGTTTTCCATTCTCCAGCTGATACATCTCTGAAGATATTCCACATATTCCGGATTTTTGCACATGCCTTTTCCCGGAGTATCCGAAATCTTGGCAACATCCATTCCATTACACTTGGTTGTCTTCATGACAATATTCAACGCCGGAACATCCGTGTCATTTGAAATATAAGTTCCGATTCCAAATGCAATTTTTACTCTTCCTGCAAAATAAGATGCGATCTTATCTGCCCGCTCAAAATCGAGACTGTCGCTAAATAACAGTGTTTTCGTTTTTGGATCGATTCCAAGGCTCTCGTAGTGGCGGATCATTTTCTCTCCCCACTCAAACGGATCGCCGCTGTCATGACGCACACCGGAAAACAGTGTTGCGTAAGTCAACTGGAAATCTCTTAAGAAGCAGTCTGTTGTAATAGCATCGGTCAATGCCGTTCCATTTAAAATACCGTATTCTTTTACCCACCAATCCAGCGCATACCAGTTTGAATATGCCGGATTGTGCTTATGATTTCCCTGTCCGACACACATGATCCATTCATGCGCCATCGTTCCTACCGGAGTGATGCCATATTTTTTTGCAAGGAAAACATTGGATGTTCCTACAAACGTAGAACTAGGATATTTATTCTCGTTTAATTTTTTCACTGCCAGTTCCTGTGCCCCGGCAGAGAGTCTTCTTCTGAGTCCAAATTCGCTGAACAGTCCAAGGTTATAGGTACTGTTTTTCAATAAAGTAATTTTTTCATCCAGCTTTTTCTCAAAACTTGCAAGCAGCTCGTCATAATGATATGCCATGCGGAAATAAACTTCATTTACAATGGCAAGTGTCGGAATCTCATACAGGGAAGTGTTCAGCCATGTTCCGAATGTTTCGATCGTCAGTCCACATTCTGCATCCTCCGTAATCTCATAATCTTCATATCGTGGCTGCCACAGTCTTAAGAAATCCACATAGCTTCCCTTCATCCATTTGATCTTATGCAGATATTCCAGCTCCTCTTCTGTGAAACGCAATCCACAGTATGCCTTGATCTGCTCCTTGATCTCCTCCACCATCTCATGGGTAAAGTGAACGTCGGTGTTTCTGCATTTAAAAGACCAGGTTGTCTTATAATCTGAAAACTGATGGTAAATACACTGTCCCATCGAAAACTTGTACATGTCTGTCTCTAATAAACTTGTGATAATTGGTTCTAATAACATCTTTTTCTCCTCTATTTTCCGTAACGATCACTTCTATGCATCAACCAGACCTGCCTGTTACTTTTCTTTTCACGGACTGCTTTGCGCACGTCTTTTTACTATATTATAACTCTGTGGCGGTTTTGACAACAATTTTGTGGAAGAATGGGGCTTGTGGTATGAAATACGCTTTTTGCTATAAAGAAAAGAGACTCCGTTTTTTGAAGTCTCTTCCTGCGTAATACTTTATTATTTTTGCAACTGCTGGGTGATAAGTGTTCTTTCCTTCCCCTTAATTCCAAGAACGTCAAGTGCCTGGTCTAACGTCCATTTCATGTTGTTCATGAGATTTTGAACCGAAATTGTCTTTTCTTTTTCTACACGTTCTTTCACACGTTCTTCGACACGTTCTTCGACGCGTTCATTAATATATCTCTCTACAATCTCACTCATTTCTTCACGCCCTCCTTCTTTCTCTTTAAAATGTTTCACACTTTCTGCCAGTTCCGTGTAGTGCATGCACTCCGGATTTTTACTGCAGTGCCCTGATTTTCTCCTCCAATGCATCTACCTCAGCACCGTATTTTAAGCCCCAGTCCTCACGTAAAAGTTCCAGTTCTTTCTTATAATATTCTACTGCACTCTCGTGATCACCCATTCTGACACAGCACTGTGCCATCGCTTCAAATGAATCTGTATATCGTGGTTTTGGCATGCAGTCGAATGTCTTTTGCCACATCTGGATTGCCTCTTTAAAGTATTCATTGTATGAAAATACATTTGCAATGGAAAATAAAATTCTCCAGCTATTTTCATTTGCTTTCGCCAGTGCCTCATACTCTGCCTTCACAGCTTCGAATCCCACCTGTTTTTCTTTGATAAAAACCTCATAAAAAGCATTCAGTTCATCTGGATTTTTCTGATAGGATTCTTTTAAAACAGTTTTTGCCTCCTCAATCCGTCCATCGTCAATCAGGTTATCCAGCAGATAAAAATATACCCTTGTATTTTCCGGTGCAGTCTTTAATAATTTGTACCAATATCTGATCAACTCCTGATGATTAGCTGTATCCCAGTCAAACCGTTTTCCATGATTTCCGTTATTGATGTTGTTGATATCGCCCTTCTGGTTTGGGTGTAAATCAATTGCCCGCTTTGCGTAATACACTGACTTTTGGTACATACATTCTGCCCGGTGTCCGTAAAAGTCTCCAAGCAGAGAAATTGCATGATAATTCGTCGGGTCTGCCTCTACCTCGCGGATCAGGAATGCTTCTTCATTCTCAAATTCCATATTTGTCATGACTCTTCCATATTGCAATTTCTTTTCAATGCTCTCGTAACGTTTTTCGGTAGAGTATTCAAACAGATCATCAATCTGAATCCCGAATAAGGACGCAATATCCGGCAGCATTGTCATTTCCGGCAGCGAGCCGTCATTCTCCCATTTGCTTACCGCCTGACTGGTAACTCCTAATTTATCTGCCATATCTTTCTGGGACATTCCTTTGGAACGACGTAATTCTTTTATTTTATTGCCAATTGTTTTCATAAAATCTCAGCCTCTTTTCATTTTTTGTTTTTCCAAGATCTTGTGATTTTATTATAGCAATCCTATATGCAACGAACAATTTCAAATTAGTTGCGTTTGTGAAACCGTTGGTTGTTTTATATTGTTTTTCCATTAAATTTTCACTATTTTTACACTATTTTTCATTATTTTCAAGTGTTATTGCCGTAGTCCTATAGCCCAATCTCTAATCTTTTACGATATTCTCTTGGCGTTATCTTGTACCTCTCTTTAAAAACCCGGTTAAATGTCCTTTGACTTTCAAAACCACATTCAAGACATATGTTTGTTATCGTATCCTGTGTATTTTCCAATGCACCAACTGCATAATTTAATCGCACGCCATTTAAATATTTGTTGAAGTTACAATGAAAAGTTTTAGCAAACATTCTCGACAACACGTATTTACTTATCCCCAGATCGAATGCCATCTTTTCAAGACTGATTTCATCTCTAAAATTTTTTGCTATATACTCCACAGAATTGTAAATCAAATCATTACTTCCTAATGACTTTTTATCGATCATCGGTATTTCAGTGAATACATATGCAAGAATTATTTGTGCATATGCCTGTGCCAATATCGGAGTACACTCTGGATTTTGCATCAAAAATTTTATTGCATGAACCATATCCGGATGTACATTTTCTTTTTTTAACACCGGATTTTGGGGACTGTATATTTGTAATTCTTTCAAAAATCCTGAAAGAACTGCCGGATCTATATAAAGGAAAATAGCTTTATTTTCTTTTTCGTCAAAAACCTGATAATGGTGTATTACATTCGGAAACACTATCGCAAAATCACCTTCGTCCATGTTATACAGCTCCATTCCGACTCCAAGTGCAATATTTCCATTTGTGACATACACAACCTCTATTGCTTCATGTAAATGGGGTGGCATATGTACTGTTTTTTTCCACTCTGCTGATATTCCCTTATCTTTGTTTTCGTATACTAACAGCATTTAGAGCCACCCTCTTTTTCTTAGATCTGCTTTCCGATACCGTTCTACACTTCAATTGCGACTAACAGATGGTGAATGAATATCTGATATCCTCTTCTGCACTGACATGATATTCGTCTGCCACATCAGTTCCCCAGCTGTCGATACCTCCGACTCCTCTGACTGCTCCGTATACACATAAAACCGTTCTTCTTGCTGGTGGTAATTCCTCATGATGCAGAGCATTTTCAATTTCAGATGCTGTATAAGGAAGGCATGAAAAAGCAAATTCCCGATCCATCTTCTCAATGCGGAGTGTCTGTGGCGAATGATCTGTTCTACTATTGTCAAGACTTGTATGTCTGCTAATTTCGAGCCACTCTGTATCCATTCTCATTCCACATTCCTGTGGAACAAGGTAAGGTGTTAAGCTCAGATCTGTGACTTCGTAAATACCCTTTTCGGCACCTGCTTTTCTATCCGGATATGTCTCACCGGATAAACCTTTATAGATATATTTATCTGCAAGTGTCGGCATGATAAAACGCATTCCAAACACCGGAAGCTCAGGAAGTCCTTTTGCTCCATTATAATGTACATCCACACGGATTTTTCCGGATGCGTCAACCCTATATGTCACAAGTACCGTTGTTGACGGATTAGATATCGTCTCATAAGTATATTTTACTATGATCTCATCAGCAAAAATATCCCCACCAAAGCTGTTATTGTCCGGTGCATATGGTTTCTGCTCCTCTCCATCCATAATGACCTGTATTCCCTTGCAGTCAATGAACATATCTGCTGAAAGCCAGCTTCCGCTTTTAATATGGAACTTGCTTCCTCTGTCGTTGTCTGTCAGTGCTCTCCAGAAAGCAGGCTTTGGACAGCGGTACAGCCACTCATATCCGTTTTTCACGATAGATTCGAGTCCGCCTTGTGCATAAGAAAAAATATAATCAAATCCTTCACCATGTACACCAAGTGTATAGTCACCATAGACCACTCTTAATTTATCTGTATAAGCCATAGTAATACCTCACTTCCTGCATTGCCGGTTTCTCTTTCCTGTCAGCAAATACGATTCCATTTGCCGAGAATTCATAGTCTGCCGGTTTATCATCAAAGTCACCACCATAACGTAAAACTTCTTTTCCTGTCACCTGATCTTTTACAAGAATTGCCTGATCGATAAAATCCCATATAAATCCACCATGATACATGTCATATTTATCAATCAGCTTCATGTATGCTCCCAGACCTCCCATGGAATTTCCCATATCATGCATGAATTCGCATAAAATATACGGTTTCTTTGGACTGTTATTTAAGTATTCCTCTACATCCTCCGGCTTTGCATACATTCTGGTCTCCAAATCAGAAATCGTATCCTCATATGCCCTGTTGTAATAAGCACTTTCATAATGAACTAATCTTCCATCTTTCTTTTCGGCATAATAAATGTTCATTGCTTCAATGTCATCACCTGCATAGGATTCATTTCCCAATGACCAGAATAGAATGGATGTATGGTTTTTAAATGTTTCAAAATTATTTCTTGCACGATCAAGTACCGCCTCTTTCCACTGTGGAAGAGATCCCGGCACATTGCAGGATGGTTCGATCGCTCCTAATTTCTGGAAGGAACCATGACTTTCCAGATTTGTTTCTGCCATCACATAAATTCCTGCATTGTCGCACATATAATACCATGGTATCTGATCCGGATAGTGACAGGTACGCACAGAATTAATATTATTTCTGAGCATACATGCGATATCTGCTTTCATATCTTCCAAGCCAATGCATCTTCCTGTTTTTGGATTCCACTCATGACGGTTTACTCCTGTGATAATCAGGCGTTTTCCATTTAAATAAATGATTTTATCAATTATCTCAATTCTTCTGAAGCCAATATCATAAGGAATTACTTCTGCTAAACTTCCATCTTCCGCCTTAAGCTCTACATACGCATGATATAAATAAGGATCATGATTATCCCACAGTTCCACAGTTTCTAAATCAGCACAGATCGTACCTTCTAAATACTCATTTTCTTTCTTTAACTGTACGGATTTTTCTGCCAACAAATTTTCTTCCCTGTCTTTTAAAATAAAGCTGGCAGTTATATTCTGAGCATCCGGTGCAGATACTTTCATGCTGACAGTTACGCTTCCACTCACATTATCCTGATTCAGCACAGGTTTGAACCATACATCATCCATATGTACATCCGGTATTGCTTTCAGAGTAACATTTCTAAAGATTCCAAAAAAGCGGAAAAAGTCCTGATCCTCTAAAAATGCTGCTGTGCTCATCTTATGAACCTGAACTGCCAGCACATTTCCCTTTTCTTTTATATAAGGTGTCAGGTCAAACTCAGAAGGCGTAAAACTATCTTCTGCATAGCCTATAAACTGACCATTCAGCCACAGATACATCGCTTCTTCTACACCTTCAAAGCAAATATGGATTCTTTTTCCACACATGCTCTTATCCAGATCGAAGTATTTGATATAAGAACCTACCGGATTGTACTCTGCTTCTGAAAACATTCCTTTTTCTGCTCCGGTCGCCTCCATGCTGTAAGCTCCTCTATGGTACTCTTTTCCTTCCCACGGATACATGGTGTTGATATAACGGACTTTATCATATCCAGCCAGTTCAATATGTCCCGGAACCATAATTTTATCAAACCCTGATGCATCAAATGTTTCCTCATAAAAATTAACCGGTCTGCTTTTTACATTTTTACTATAAGAAAACTCCCACTGTCCGTTTAATGACTGAAATAATGGGTTTTTCTCTTTTTTCATGTCCGAATAATCCAAATAATAACAATGATCACTGTGTGCTTCCAACTGATTCACCCGAAATACTTCCGGATTATCCAACCATTTCATATCAGCATTCATATTTTTCCTTCCTTTCCAACTGTTTTCTAAGCTTTTCATTCGCATCTTCTACATTCATTCTTGACATGATAAATGTAATAACCAATGACAATACCATCGGAATCCACAAATACATAACATGCAACATGTTCAGGCAGGATTCTGGCTGGATTGTTGCTTCTTTCACAAATCCACTTGCATCAAGTAACCATCCGCAAAGAGCAACTCCGATTCCTCCACCGATCTTTGTTCCGAAAGAAGTACAGGAATACATTGTTCCATCAATGTGTTTATGTTTTGTAAGGTATGTATATTCCGAACAGCTTGCAACTACGGCTCCCATATCCCCCTGCCATGGTGCCATTCCAAGTGCTGCAACCGCTGTAAACGCAAGCATAAGCGGAACACTACCCATATAGCCGGCAAAAATCACTCCGACACGTCCTGCTGTTCCAAGAATATAACCTGCAAGGTTCATTCTATATAAACCTTTCATCTTCTCTACCAGCATAGGTGTGATACACATTGCAATGATGACAGGAATATTGATTGCCCATGAGAATATAGAATATAAATCTTCATTTTTCAGTATGTAGATCATGTAATAAATTCCCATATTTAACATAGCTGAATAAATCTGCTGACAAATATAAGTAGCACAGATCATAAGATAATACTTATTGGAAAATAAAAGCTTTGCAGCCTCTACCAGACCATACTTTTCTTCTGTGTAATCTTTACCTGCTTTCAGTTCTTCTTCCGGAAGCTCCTTGATTGAAAATACGGAAATCGTATTTACGATCAGACCAATAACTGCATATACTACCGCAACTGTTCTCCATGCAGCTGCTCCACCGCCTGCTGCTCTTACAAACTGGACTGTAACAGACTGAATCAGTAAGCTTGTCGAAAATGCAAAGATAAAACGACATGACCCCATCTCAACACGTTCTCTGCTGTTTTTTGTACAGAAAGTAACCAATGATGCATACGCAATATTGTTCGCAGTATAGAATACTGCATTTAACAGTGTATATGCAACAAAGAACCATGCATACTGTGCCGTTGTTCCAAGAGTGTCCGGTATTGCAAAGTTTGCTACAAGTGTTACCGCACAACCAATATACGCATAAAGCATCCAAGGTCTTGCTTTTCCAAGTCTGCTTTTTGTTTTGTCGATCATCGTTCCAAAGAACATATCACTGATTCCGTCAAATAGCTTTGATACCATGATCAGTGTTCCGATAATACCGGGATTCAAACCTACCGTATTGGTCAAATAAAGCATTACGAATGATGAGAGGAACGCATATACTACATTTCCTGCCAGATCCCCCGAACCATAACCTACCTTGTTATACCATTTCAGGTATTTTTTTTCTTCCATGTGAAACTTCTCCTTTCAATGTACCCTCATTTTGTTTCCACAACTTTGTTATATCTATGATATAACAAGATACATTAAAAGAGCCATGTCACAAATCGCATAAAATATGCACAAAATGATATTATTATATGGAAATTGCAATAATCTATTGCGTCATATCACCAAAAGCATGCACAAAATAGTATTATTTATGGTATAATAATTATCAATACAGATAGTTTTTATCTATCATTGTGCTTACAGTTGCAGTAATACTTTTAATGAGGGGATTAAAATGTATACAAACAATGCTTATCTGAATAATTCTACTGTTGACCGAAAAGACAAATCAAAACCCTTGGTGATAACCATGTGCGGTACATACAAATTATATACCAAACCAAAACTTCCTACATGGCGTCCCCGGGGCAGGCTTGACTTTCAGCTATTATACATTGCTGCTGGAAAAGCACATTTTCATTTTGGCAGCGATACGGAAGAAACCATTGTTCCGGCTGGCCATATGGTATTGTATCGACCTAAAGAACCTCAAAAATATGAATATTACGCCAACGACCAGACAGAAGTTTTCTGGGTTCACTTTACCGGTAACAATGTTACTAATTTACTACGTTCTTATGGATTAACCAATGATAAAAAAGTTTTTTATTGTGGCTTTGATTCCGAATATAAAACTCTTTTCCAATCAATGATAAAAGAATTACAGATGTGTCAGGATGGATACCCTGAAATGCTGGAAATGTATTTACGCCAGATTTTTATAAAACTAAAACGCCATTTTCATTCTTCTATAACTATCACAAGCTCTCGTACTGCTGCTGAAATAGACCGTGCTGTTTCCTACTTTAGTGAACACTATAATGAACAGATCAACATCGATGATTATGCCAAACAGAATTTTGTCAGCACAAGCTGGTTGATCCGCAATTTCAGATTATATACTGGAATTACACCAAAACAATTTATTATGAAAAAAAGAATATATAATGCAGAAATGCTTCTGCAAAATCAGCATTATAGCATTAATGAGATTGCTCGTATTGTAGGCTATGACAATCCTTTGTACTTCAGCCGTATTTTTCAAAAAACGAAAGGTATCTCTCCTTCTGAGTATAGAAAAAATGCATAAACCAAAAAGCAGAGATGTACTATTCTCTGCTTTTTGCAACTTTTGTCTATTTATTTTTTCATTTTGGCACGAAATACGCTCTTTCTCATTTTATAATGGCATCGTAAACAGAAAGGAGATGAACTTCCATGAGAAACAAATTCCACAACTATATTGAAAATGTACTCAACTTTTATTCAACCTTCTTCACAAAGGGATATTACCGTTTTTAAGTACCATTCTATACATAACGATTGCAATGCCACAAAGCGTAATGCCAAAACTATTAAATCCATTTCTGAAAGAAATAATATTAGTCTTAATTATGTTAGAGACGAGGTTGAAGGAATGCTTTATTCAGCATATTCGGTTATTTTAGGTGGAGATTGCAAGCTTTCTGATAAGGGTTTTACAGATATAGATATTTTACTAAACGAAAATGACGAACAATTCTTCTAGATACCCAAATAATCAATTTATTAAATGAGTATGTAGAATTTATTATAAACGATGTCGATATAATGTCTGATTACATAAGATCATCACTAATCGATAACTCATGGTTGAGAAACAAAACTAAGCAACGTTATAGAAAAATAATTTGCAGATGCCTGTTTTGCTTCGTCTAAATTCATCTGAAAACATGAAGTGTTATAAATTATGATCTTCTTTACACTTTTCCTTGCATCAGCTCATAAGATATGTTATATTATGCGTAGAAAGAGGAAAAGCCAGAGAAGCGGCTTACCCGAATGAATTAAGTAACTGTTTTATCAACAGCCGTCATTATTCGCAGTAATGGCGGCTATTTTCGTTTTCCCTTGAAAATCGTGTAGCACAATCCAACAAGGGCGCAAATGAATATTCCAATCTGAATTAAGTCAGAGTATGTAACATACATTGGCAACGCCCTCCTTTCTTTCGTCTGGAGGGTTGGTCTACGCTTTGCTCCGGTCGTTGCTAAACAAGCCCCACCGGGGCTTAGCAACCCTCCGAAAAAGAGGGTAAGCCGCCCGGCTCTCTGGTTTCCCATGTGCGAAGTATATCATAACTTATCAAATCAGACAACGATATATCGACAAAATCCCCTTAGATTACTCTAAGAGGATTTGCTTATTTCGAGATATTTTTCTATAAAAGTGCGTCAAAAGGTGTGTCAGTCTTTTATTTCATATCAGAGAATTGTTTCGGAACCCCTATAAAATAAGCATTCTTTGGATTATTTCTCATCCACCACCTGAAAAATAAAGAACTTCAGATAATAGCTTTCATCCGCCGCCCACAAAATCGGATGATCCGGTGCCTGTGTACGGAATTCCACCTGACGGAGTCTCTTATGTGTTGCCTTGGCAGCCTCTTTCACAGTCTTTGCGAGAAGCTCCTGCGTCATAAAATGAGAGCACGAACAAGTGGCAAGATACCCGCCATCTTTCACTAACTTTAATCCTTTCATGTTAATTTCACGATAACCTTTAATTGCATTTTTTGTCGCCTCGCGGGATTTTGTGAACGCTGGTGGATCCAGAATGACTACATCATATTTTTCTCCTGTCTGTGCAAGTTTTGGAAGTTCATCCAAAACATTTGCCTGACGGAAATGCACGGTGTTTTCCAGATGGTTCAATCTCGCATTCGCCTCTGCCTGGCTCACTGCATATTCGGAAATGTCAAGTCCGGTGACATCTACTGCCCCGGCGATTCCTGCGTTCAGTGCAAATGTTCCCATGTGTGTAAAACAGTCTAAAACTTTCTTGCCTTTACAGATACGCTGCATGGCAAGACGATTATATTTCTGGTCGAGGAAAAATCCGGTTTTCTGACCATTCGCGACATCGACCATATAATGAACGCCGTTTTCCACGATCTCCACATTCGTGTCAAACGCATCCCCGATGAAGCCTTTCACTTTGGAAAGTCCCTCTTTCGTGCGCTCATTTGCATCGCTCCGCTCGTACACGCCGCGGATTTTGATACCGTCCTCTGCCAGAATTTCTTTTAAAAAGTTCACGATTATTTCCTTGAACTGCTCCATGCCAAGTGCCAGACACTCGACCACGAGCACATCCTCATATTTATCGATCACTAAGCCCGGCAAAAAATCAGCCTCACCGAAAATAATACGGCAGGAAGAAGTATCTACGGTTGTCTTGCGGTACTCCCATGCATTTTTCACACGCATTTTCAAAAATGCTTCGTCGATCTCCTGATCCGGTTTTCTCGTCATCATGCGGATACGGATTTTCGAGTTCTGGTTGATAAATCCTTTTCCCATCGGATATCCGTCAAAATCATGTACGGTCACGACTTCTCCGTTTTTGAACCGTCCTGTAATGGTGTCTATCTCATTGTCAAAAATCCACGCACCGCCCGCTTTGATGGTACGTCCTTCCCCTTTTTTCAATGTCACAATTGCACTCATGTCAGCTCTCCTTATTTAAAATCTTTCTCTCACTGTTTTTTCTGTCATTTCCACTCTATCGGCATATTTTAGCATGGTTTTCTGCGGTTCACAAGATTTATGATGACTCCACCTGATTTTCTTTATAATCCACGTTTGTAGTTTTATAAAAAAGTATTTCTCTTCTTGCAAAATATCTCCTGACTTACCATAATAAAGACAGGAAATGCTTTTTCGTACTGTTTCACGAATTTGCTGCTCCTCCATGATAAAACACTGGATCATTCTGATTTTGAAAGGTAAGACTCTTATGATAAAAATAAGTTTATGCATGATCGTAAAAAATGAAGCTGCCATCCTGTCCAGATGTCTCGACTCTGTCTGCGACCTGATGGATGAGATTATTATTGTGGATACCGGCTCCACCGACGATACAAAGGCTGTAGCAGCAAAATACACGGACCAGATTTACGATTTCGCATGGAACAATGATTTTTCTGCTGCAAGAAATTTTTCTTTTTCCCTCGCAACTATGGATTATATTTACGCACTGGATGCAGATGAGATTCTGGACGAGGAAAATCGCAAAAGATTTCTTTTGTTAAAGGAAGCCCTTCTGCCGGAAATTGAGATCGTACAGATGAAATACCGCACCGTCTCCGAATTTAACACCGTTTTGAATGCAAGAACCGAGTACCGCCCAAAATTGTTTAAACGTGTCCGGGAATTTGAGTGGATCGATCCGATCCACGAGACGATCCGCCTCACACCGGTTGTATTTGACAGTGACATTGAGATTTTGCACATGCCGCAGTCCATGCACCACAAACGGGATTTTTCCATTTTTGTGGACGCATTTCACAGAGTTGGAACATTTTCTGCCAAACTCCGCAGCATGTATGCAAAAGAATTATTGAAAACAGGAGATGAAAAAGATTTTGCGGAGGCACTTCCGATTTTCCGCCTGATATATGATTCCGGCACAGACACTAACACACAGAAAGAAGCCGCCTGTGTACTCGCACACGCCTACCGCATTGCCGGGGACACTAACCGCTTTTTCCAGATGACACTGCGGGATATGCTGTCAACACCATGCGCCGAAATCTGTCTTGAACTTGGAGCTTATTTTGAGGAAGCCGAAGATTATGAGGAAGCTTCCCTCTGGTATTATAATGCTGCGCATGAGACTTCCAGCATTTTAGATGTACACACGGGCGGCGATCTGCCGCTTCAGGGATTGATCCGCTGTTATGAGATAATGCTTGCAGCTCTGCCGGAGGATGATCCGTTTGCCGCACTTACCGCAAATCAATATGAAGAGGCTCTCGCCGATGCCAGGGAAGCACTCGCCAACTGGGATGTGCCGGAAGAATTATAATTCCTTGCGGAGTGTTTTACTCCAGTCTGCCACAGCGTCCGTTTGTGGCAAGAACAGAACACTTCTGCCCCAGAGTGACTGCGCCGCCCTCGACCGTTGAGACAACGCCGCCGGCTTCTTCCACGATCAGCGCTCCCGCCGCAAAGTCCCACGGACTCAGGCGCAGCTCAAAGTATAATTCTGCGCGCCCTGCTGCTATGCTGCACAGATCGATCGCTGCGGAGCCGCTTCTCCGCACATCCAGCGCTTTCTTAAAGTATGCGTAAGCCATCTGAAATGATTTTTTGCTCAGCTCTTCATAGTATGGTGCTGTACCAAATAGCACAATGCCCTCGGAGAGCGGATTTCTGGAAACATGAATCGGTTTTCCGTTTAAAAATGCACCTTTTCCACGTTCTGCCGTGAACATTTCATCCAGATACGGATTGTATACAACTCCAATATATTTTTCACCGTCTTTTGCCAGTCCTACTGAAATCGCACTCACATGATAGTCTTTGATAAAATTTGTCGTTCCGTCAATCGGATCCACAATAAATGCAAATCCTTTTTTAATCGATACGTGCACGTCATCTTCTTCCCCGACAAACACTGCCTCCGGAAGTATTTCAAGCAGCTTTTTCCGAAGGGTTTCCTGTACCTTTTTGTCATAGACTGTCACAAAATTAGCGTGTCCTTCCTTCGGCTCCACCATATTGGCAGTCCGCACTGCGTCCAGCATGATTTTTCCACATTCACGCACTGCATCCGCAATTTTTTCCACAAGTGTGCGGTTCAATTTGTATAAAACCTGTGTTTCACGTTCCAGCCAAGGAATTTCCGGTGCAAATGTGACCTGCTCTTTTATTTTCTGATCCATCTGTGCGATATATGCTTTCTGTAAAAAGTCATGCATCTTCTTCTGCTCTCTTTTTAATAAGGAAAGATTGCTCTGATATGCCTTCTCCACAGTCACAAAAGTTCCATGGAATCCCAGTTTTTCCTCGTAATCGTCCTGCACTCCCGGCGCTCTTTTATCGCTCATCAGCCAGCACTCGTAATAACAGGATTTCATCTGAAAATAACTTTCCGGATCCTCAGTATCAATGTTCTGCTCAAATGTTTCCCCGATTTTCACTCCGATATGGATATCCGTGTATCCTGTCTCCTCCGTGATCTCCCGAAGCAATGTTTCTTTTTCCGTCTCGCCCTCTTCCAAGCCGCCACCCGGGAATTTGTAATCACCGCGGTTGGTCTGTACCATAAGGATTTTATTCTGATAATGGATCACGCCGCGGACTGCGGTTCTTTGATTGATATGTACCGGTGTTTGCGGCAGCTCGTCCGTGATAAACTGTAATTGAAACTGCATATTGCTGTCCCCCTTCTGTAAACGCATATGTTTTGATGTTAAAAGCTTAAATGTATTTGCATAAAAAATCAAGATGCCTCGTCTTAAGCCCTTGTAAAACATCTCATAAAGTGTTAAAATATTAATTGATAATTTTTTAACAAACATTGCCTGTGTTTTTTATTTACTGAAAATGAAACACAGCATACATTTCATTCAAATTTAGGGGAGGTATTTACAATGGATTACTCACAGGAATACAAACAGAAACTTGTTTCCGCAGATGAAGCTGTAAAATTAATCAAATCCGGTGACTGGGTTGATTATGGATGGTGCAATGGTACGGTTGACGTTTTGGATCAGGCACTGGCAAAACGTACCGATGAACTTAAAAATGTAAATTTACGCGGTGGTATTTTATTAAAACCGCTTGCTGTTTTTGCCCGCGAGGACGCCGGTGAACATTTCACATGGAACTCCTGGCATATGTCCGGTATCGAACGAAAACTGATTGCCCGCGGATGTGCTTACTATTCTCCGATCCGCTACTCCGAACTGCCTCGTTATTACCGTGAATCCTCATGTCCGGACGATGTTGCAATGATCATGGTTGCGCCGATGGATAAACACGGTTACTTCAACTTCGGGCCAAACGCATCCCATCTCGGTGCAATGTGTGAGACTGCCAAACATGTCATCGTGGAAGTCAACGAAAATATGCCACGCTGCCTCGGCGGTACAGAATGCGGCATTCATATTTCCGATGTCACATATATTGTGGAAGGAAACAATGCTCCGATCGGCGAACTTGGTGCAGGCGGTCCTGCCACTGATGTTGATAAAAAAGTTGCCCAGCTTATCGTAGACCAGATTCCAAACGGTGCATGTTTGCAGCTCGGTATCGGCGGCATGCCAAATGCAGTCGGTTCCCTGATCGCAGAATCTGACTTAAAAGATCTTGGTGTCCACACTGAAATGTATGTAGACGCTTTTGTTGATATTGCAAGAGCCGGAAAGATCAACGGTTCCAAGAAAAACATCGACCGTTTCCGCCAGGTTTACGGTTTTGGTGCCGGCACAAAGAAAATGTATGATTACCTTGATGAAAACCCAGAACTTATGAGTGCTCCGGTAAGCTACACCAACGATATCCGTTCCATCGCAGCCCTGGATAATTTTATTTCCATTAACAACTGCGTAGATATCGACCTCTTCGGACAGATCAGTTCTGAATCTTCCGGTATCAAACAGATCAGTGGTGCCGGCGGACAGCTTGACTTTGTTTTAGGTGCTTATCTCTCAAATGGTGGTAAGAGCTTTATCTGCTGCTCCTCTACATTTACTGATAAACAGGGCGTTATGCATTCCCGTATCCGCCCGACTTTAGCAGAAGGTTCTATCGTAACCGATACACGTGCCAACACACATTATGTTGTAACCGAGTATGGTATGGTAAATCTCAAAGGACTTTCCTCCTGGCAGAAAGCTGAGGCATTGATCTCTGTTGCTCATCCTGATTTCCGTGATGAACTGATCGCTGAGGCTGAGAAAATGCATATCTGGAGACGGTCGAATAAATAGTTGGCAGGAGTTTCACTTAGGAACTGCCGCTTGCAGGTGGTGTTACGGATTTTTAGATTGAATTTTATAATTTAGGTTATGTACAAAATATTGCAGTCTGACATGTTTATGAAAACATGAATGTGAAATGGACGAATATTGTGTTTCGTTGCGTTAAACATTGCG
>OGRR01000320.1_pt1 | contig 45086 bp, 40 predicted proteins | sample 1553511 | NCBI WGS metagenome assembly OGRR01 (sample SAMEA2580040, study PRJEB22360) | human gut metagenome | biome: human gut; feature: human-associated habitat; material: faeces | place: Denmark | collected 2008/2010 | reverse complement strand
GACCTGAACTTGGTGACAAATCACCTTATGAAATGTTTGAATTCTACTATGGCAAAGAAATATTAGATTTGCTCGGCGTTCACAAAATAGTACCAAACGAAATCATCCTTAAGCCGGAATTACTTAAGAACAGATAATAAAGCCGGGTTCCCCCTGCTCTTTATCTTTGTGCATCGCACACTTCTGGTCTTATTTTGACTGATTAATACTATTTTGATGAAAATCAGCCAAGCAAAGTAAGAATAAAGATTTCTGTATCAGCAGAAATGTCCTTATTAACAATAAAAAGGCCGGAGTCCTACGCAGTTGTGATGAGCTCCATAACACTCTCTTTAGTGGTGGAATTCACTAACTCTTATCATGAACATGTGCATTCGACTTCTCATTTTGATGCGCAATTTTCCAGCTTTTGATATATTATATAGCATTTTTGATAGAAAAACCATACTTTTGGGAATAAAAAACTTCCACCTCATGGAATTTAGTTCTACAAGGTGGAAGTAAGTCTTACAAAGCGGAATTAACTTTTACAATTGACCCATCTTAATCTATCCGCAATAATGTCTAAGCATCACGCACAGCAATGATTCTGCCACAAGAGATGCGGCAATATAAGCTATCATTCCGTATTTAGGAACAAAGAATATAAGTGACAAAATCTTTATGAGTGTGCATACTACTGTTATCACAAAAGTCATATGGGGCTTGCCAAGTCCATTCAATATACTGCTGTAGGTCATGTTTAGGTACAAAAACGGACATAAGAAAGACATTACGGTAAGGTATCTTCCGGCAAGTTCGTTGTGGAAGAAAAGACTTGCACAGATGTTTCCAAATAGCAGGAAAAAGATAGTAGCAGCCATTCCGGTTACAAGACAGAAATATGATGTGCGTCGGATAAGTTTTTTAATCTGTTTTTTGTTTCCTGATGAGTGCGCTTTTGAAACAGCAGGGAGAAGCATTGTTGATATTGCCATTGTTATTGTGGCAGGAAACATTATAAATGGCATAGCCATTCCGGAATATATACCATACACACTTAAGGCTTCGTTCATCGTATAGCCGTATTTTACGAGTGAAGCAGGAATAAATATTGATTCTACACTATGTAAAAGAGAGATTGTCAGTTTTATTGATGTTAGCGAAATAAATACTGGCAGGAGCAGTTTAAAACTTTCTTTTAAAGAAATTTTATTTTTTCTTTTATTGAAAGTTTTATTTTTTAATTCTTGTCTTTTAAATTGCCGGTTATCAGATTTGGCATTATAAGTGTGTTGTCTTTTTGAATGCAGGCTTTCAGAGTGCAGCGTGGCATTATCATTGTTTATATTTTTGTCGGAAATATGTTTTTTATCGTTGCGTTTTTTATTTTTTATTGTAGACATATTATAGAGGAAACCAAAAAATTCACCAACGGTAAGTCCATACACGGCTATCTGGCAGCAGATTTCTTTATCAGAGAAAAATCCCTGAACGATAAACACAAATAAGATGCGGGTTATCTGCTCTATTATTCCGGCAATGGCAGGTGGTTTTGCATTTTCAAGTCCGTATTGGTATCCGCAGATGCAGGCTGAAATGCTGCAAAATGGGAAAAGATATGTGAGCAGTTTAAGATAGATGTCGCAGTCGGGTACCATGAGGATATTGCAGGCAATCCACTTTGAGTTAAAATTTATAAAAATGGACAGAAAAAGTGCAAGGATAAAGCTGAGTATCGTGCCGGCAAGAAGTATCGTGCGTGGAGTTATATTTCTTGCTGATGACGAAACAAAAGGATAATTTCCTTTTACTAAAGATGAATTATTATTGTTTTTAGAAACGGCGATTGAACTACTGCTGTATTTTGAAGTGTTGTCTTTAAAATTGCTATCTTGTGGATGTGTGTTATTTTTGCCCATGAGTGTCGCAACAACCTGAGATATGGCACTTTGCATACCCGCTCCGTAAATCGTAAAGCACAGCACATATATAGGAAAAATAAGCTGATATGTACCGAGCAGTTGTTCGCCGAGAATATCAGCGAGGTATATTCTGTATATGAAACCGATTATGCGGCTTAAGATACTTGCACAGGAGAGTATAAGAGTTCCTTTTATTATATTGCTTTTAAGTCTGTTTTTTACCTTTTTTTTTGTTTTTGCGGCTGAGTTCATAAAGCTTCCTCACTTTAGCACATTCAAACTTATTATTTAATTTTATTAGATGATGAATAAAATTATGATGAATATATAGATTTTAGATTTATCAGATGATGAATAAAATTATGATGAATATATAAATTTTAGAGTTATCAGATGATGAATAAAATTATGATGAATATATAAATTTTAGAGTTATCAAACGGTAAAAAGCTAAGTTTCTTATATGTATTTCAAATTTATCATGTGTCAAACAGCATTATGCTGAATATATTGATTTTATATACGGGTGCAGAGGTGCGGTATGATTTATCTTGACCATGCGGCAACGACTTCGGTATGTCCACGGGCGGTTGCTGAGATGAAAAAATGTCTGGAAATTTATTATGGAAATCCATCGGGGGCATATGAATTTGCACAACAGTGTAAGGAAAAAATAGAGACAGCCAGAAAGCAGGTGGCAAAGAGTATAAATGCATCTAAAGATGAAATTTATTTTACAAGTGGTGGTACGGAGAGTGACAACTGGGCATTGTTTGGAACGGTGAGAGCGTGCAGATATAAAGGAAAAAGAGGACGGCATATCATAACAAGCTGTATTGAGCATCATGCAATCCTCAATTCCTGCAAGGCACTTGAAAAACAGGGATACAGAGTGACTTATCTTCCGGTTGATGAGAGGGGTGTGATTTCGCTTAGGGATCTTGAGAGGGCGATAAGAAATGATACAATTTTGATTTCGATAATGTATGCCAACAATGAGATAGGAACGATTCAGCCTATAGACGAGATTGCTAAGATAGCCAAAAAGTACAATATTTATTTCCATACGGATGCAGTTCAGGCATATATGCACATTCCGATTGATGTAAAAAAAAGCGGGATACATATGATGAGTGTAAGCTCGCACAAACTCTGCGGACCGAAAGGAACGGGGTTTCTTTATATATCAAAGGGTTGTGATATAGAAAAGTTTATTTATGGCGGAAAGCAGGAAAGTAATATGAGAGCAGGAACGGAGAATGTACCGGGGATTGTAGGTATGGGTGCAGCCGTTGATGAGGGATTTAAAAATATGTATAAGAAAAATCTTAAAACGGCAAATGTAAGGGACTATTTTTTGTCAAGGATAGAAAATGAGATAGAAGATGTGCGGTTAAACGGTGCAGAACCGGGAAAAGAAAGACTTCCCGGAAATCTGAATATAAGTTTTAAAGGAATTGAGGGAGAGACTCTGCTCATTATACTCGATATGAACGGAATATGTGCTTCAGCAGGTTCAGCCTGCAATACAGGAGAACCGGGGATTTCCCATGTGATAGAAAGTATAGGTGTTCCAAAGGAATATGCCGATGGAACAATAAGATTTACACTTGGTGAAGAAAATACAGTCAGGGAAGTTGACTTTGTAATGGATATATTAAAAACAGCCATAAAAGTATTAAGAGAATAAGTTATGGGAGTAAAAAATAAAACAAAAGTATTATTAGAAGGCTTTTATAGAAAGTTTCATTATAGAATATACAAAAAATTGAGTTAGATTATATGCAAAAACGATAAAAGGGTGAAAAAACATGTTAAATCACCGAAAACAATTATGTATATAAATATAAAACCATTAAAAAATAAATTTTTCTAATATAAGTGTGAAAAAATCACCTAATTACAAAAAAAATCTACATTTTTGGGGTTGTCGAGCCCGTTTTATGCGTGAGATAACCCTGAATATGAGTTTTCTGCCAGTTGAATGAGGGGGTTGAAAGTGGTATTCTATATGTGGAAAATGGTACTGAAAAAAACGGAAACCGATTTTTGACATAGGGGGTGTATAATGACATTTAAGTATGTGCAAAGGAGGTTTACAGTATGTGTGAAAGCACGCCACGCTGCCTGCCGGAAGATATAATGCTAAACGAAAGATATAAGATAGGCAGAGTTATAGGCGAGGGGAGTTTTGGAATTACATATATAGGAAAAGATTTACTTTTAAATATAACAGTTGCAATAAAGGAGTATTTTCCTCTTAGTTATGGAAGCAGAGATGTTCGTGGCAGGGATGACTACAGTATATACATTTATCACGGAAAAAACAGTGAACTATATAATAAAGGTCTTAGTGACTTTTACAGTGAGGCAACAATACTGTCGCAGTTTCATTCTCTGGACGGCATAGTTTCTGTCAGAGACTTTTTTTATCTGAACAATACGGCTTATATAGTTATGGATTATGTAGACGGTATTACATTAAAAGAGTATGTGAGGAAAAATGGTGCGATAAAAGGGCAGGAAGCATTTTTGATGATGAAACCTATTATCAGGTCGCTGAAAAAAATTCATGATGCGAAAATCCTGCATAGGGACATAAGCCCGGACAATATACTTATAAGGATAAAAGAAAAACAGCTTGTTCTTATAGATTTTGGCTCGGCAAGAGAAAAAAATGTTATGACGGATAAAAGCCTGACCGTTACATTCAAGAGAGGATATACCTCAGAGGAGCAGTATCTTCGCAAAGGCAGGCAGGGGAGCTGGTCTGATGTATATTCTTTGTGCGCGACTATGTATTTTATGCTCACGGGAAAAGAGCCTAATGAGTCAATAGAGAGAATGCTTAAGGACAGGCTTGTGCCTTTGTCGGAGATTGAAAATATAGATTTAACCAAAAGACAGAAACAGGCGATAATGCAGGGAATGTCGATAAAAGCAGAAGACAGGATACAGAGTATGGACGAGTTGTATAGTGAACTATATAACAAAAAAAGGTTTAGCTTTAACATAAGGATAAATAACAGGACAAAAACAATAGGAAAAATGGCGGTACTGTTTATTGCCGTGGCTATGGCAGGCATTGTTGTGGGATTTGCCGTAAATAACAGAAGAATGTTCACAAAGAACAAAGGGGCGGTTGCACAGGTTTCTGCAAATCCGGTGATAACTCAGCAGACGGAGGAGACAAAAGAGCCGGACAGCAGATATTATATGCCGTCATTTGAGGGAATGACAAAGCAGCAGGCATTAGAACTGCTGGATGCAAAGGGTGATACGGCGATTCTTGTCAAATGGAGCAAAAAATACAGTAGCACTCAAAAGGGAAAGATAATATCACAGAGTGTAACAGATGGAACAATATGCGAGAGAGGAAAGAAAAAAACATTAGTTCTCACCGTAAGTAATGGTGAAAAGAAATATAAGGTGCCGGATTGTGTCGGAAAAGGATATAAGAATGCAATACAAAAAATTAAAGATAAAAAACTTTCGTATAAGATAATATATAAAGAGAGTAAAAAAGATAAAGGTATTGTAATAGGACAGGCTCCTAAACACGGAAAAATGGTGAAAAGCAAGACTGTTATAAAGATTACGGTAAGCAAAGGAGAAAAAATAAAAATGACACCACAGACACAAAATACTCCAAAGCCGTATGAGACTAAGACAAGTGCACCAGCCAAGACGAGTGTACCAAAGACTCAGACTAAGAAAAATGAGAAAAAAAATAAAGATGTTGATTTTGCGGGAAGTATCCCATAATAACGACAGAAAATAAAGCGAGAATGAGGAATTACTATGAGATACAAAGATTTAGATGGCGAATTTTTAAAAGAGATAAAAACAGTATTAAAGCAAAATAAGTTTATGAGATTTGATATATTTATAATATCAAAGGTACTCAAAAAGGATTATATGACAAAAAAGATAAGCGGGGAGACAAGAGCAGAGGCTTATCACTTATTTTGTAAGATTACCGGTGATAGGAGATTTGCGGCGGTACCAACGGTAAAAAGGTGGTTTGGCATAAACGGATATACATTGCCAAGACGGGAAAACATATTTGAGATAGCATATGTCCTCAAGATGTCTGAAAATGGATTGAGAGAGTGGCTTATGGAGGGACTTGGAGAACCCGATGTTCAGTTTAATGATTATCATGAAGTAATATGGCTGTATGGACTTGTCAACGGTATGACATGGGAGGATGCAGAAAAAAATATAGAAACTTACGAGAAAAGGCTGAAATTTGAGATAAAATTAGAAAAGACACATTCCACCAATTATCTGATGGAGCAGTTTGATGCGAGAAAGAGAAGTGATGAAAAAGAATTTATGGAATGGATGTATATGAACACTTCCTCATTTAAGGGGTATAGCCTGACAACGCTGGAATATGTAAATATTTATAAAGATATTATTACAGAATATGTATGCAATGAGTCTATGGTAAGCCTGAAAAAGTTTTTGGCAGAGACTGATTTTTATTCATGGACAAAAAAGAAAAATGCAGATGAGAACGAGAGGATAGTTCAGAAATATCTTTATTATATAAAGAGAAAAAGGGATAAAAATGTGTCTGAGGGTATGATGGAAAATATCAGGGAAGCAAACAGAATAGCACATATGTCTCCGGATTCCAGACAGAAAATGCTGGCAGATATATTTTCAACTTCAAAATCTAATAATGAATTTGGAAATCTTACACGAAAACGATTGTCGGATATTTTAAATCTTCCGATTCAGTTAGAGAAAAATCTGCGTGCAGGGATAGCTCTCAATGAATTAAAATATAAGGATGATACAGACATATGTCCGGAGTGGGTGGCAGAATTTATTGAAAGCTGTGCAAAAAAAACGGCAGTGCCGGAAAATGTAAAAGAGGCAAAAGACTGGCTTAAGTCATTCAAAGTTGAAAACCATAGAAGATGCAGGCTTGTTCAGAGAAAAGACCTGCTGCCAATGATACTTTATGTTGCTCAGCGCAGGTACACGGAAGAAAACAGCAGACAGAACAAAGAGTATGAACAAAACTCGGCGAAAGAATATTTTGTCAATATGGCAAATGCAACTTTATCGTCTTGTGGAATGACTTCGATAAATGAAAAATATAAGCTTGACATGGTGCTGCTTAGCACATACCAAAAAGATGATATGTATTCATACTCGGAAGTTGTGGAGATAACATCGGAAATATAGGGGAGAGAAGTTATAAGGAAAAAGGGTATCATTTCAAAGTGAGTACGATAGTTATAAAATGAGGAGAGGGGGTGAAATATTATGAAAATCATGAAAAATAGATTTAGAAAGCGGTTAGCGTTCTTACTTATATTTACAATTCTTATTATGGCTTTAAGTCCTGTCGGCTGTGTAAAGCGTGCAGATGCGGCGGATGAAACAAATACAGCGGATGATGTTATTAAACTGTATGATAAAGGTCAGTTGATAGGAAAATATGGTGACCTAAAAACAACATTTGAAAATATGACTGACAGTGATGGTGAATATAAGATAATATTTTCTGCTGAACAGACGGAATACTGCATTGATGGGGAAGTTTGGCTGCCTGAGTGTGAGAGTATTAAATTTGTGGGAAATCAGGTAGATGATCCGCATTATTCTTTGCCGTATATATCGACGGCAGTAAAAATCAATGACAGTATTCATTTGCAGTCGGATGTTACATTGAATAATTGTACTTTATTTGAGCAGAATACAACAGAAATGTGTGTACTCGATATGGGAAGTCATAAACTTAGGACAGACGGAAAGTACACGGAAATACAGGCGGGGATGTATGCTAAATACGGAGACAATCTTTATTATGAAAGTGATGTTTGCATCTATTGTCTCAGAATTGAGGGGCAGAAGGACTCTGAACTGATAATAAATAATTGCAACTTATTGATTGACAGTGACCTTTTTATAGATAAAGTAAGGCTTGAAGAAAATGCATCATTAAAGTTAAAAAGCGGATGGGCGAAGATAAAAAAAGTTATAGCAAAAGATTATTCCGGAAAAGTATCATATTATGCTACAGGAAGATATGAGATAGGTGAAATATCAATAGAGAATTGCAGGTTGAATGTAGATCTGTTTGAATCTGCGAAAATCAGGATAGGAAAGGTCGGTCTGACGGAAAATGCTGATAAGAACAAGAGTTATTTTGATATGTATGTTTATTGCCCTGAGATAACAAAAACATATTATCCGAGATTTGAAATAGAGGATATTGATGAAGATAATGTCAATGTTAGTTTTAAAATGGAAATAAGTGCCAGCGTTGTCTACGACACGGCATTAGAGAAGCTTGTGCATAATGATATATCATGTCTGAAAATGCCAAAAGATTATGATATAAGTAAATTTATGAGTTATCAGGTTGGAAAATATCTGGGGACGAAAGAATTTGATGTAGTCATGGATGATGACGGAAATGTATGGCTTCCTATAGTAGGAGAAATTGATAACAACAAAACAACAGAAGAAGAATTAACCTGTGAACTTGATGAAGAACAAAAGGACAGCAATGGCATTTATTACAAATTAAATGAAAAGGATAAAACAGCAACCTTAGGTGTTGATAGAGATACAGACTCTGCTTCATTACTTACTGATTTAAGTAAAATAGAGGACGGTATATTAAAAATTCCTTCATATGTAAAATGTGAGGGAGAAACTTATAAGGTGACAAGGATTGGAAGAAATGCATTTAAAGGTTCATCCGGTGGATTTAACGAAGTTCATATACCCGATACGGTGATGAGTATAGGCGATAAAGCTTTTTGGTGTTCTGTAGTGAAATTGTATATTGGAGCAAATGTAGCAGATATAGGAGAAGAGGCGATTGCAGCAGGCTCACTGAAAGAAATATTTCTTGATGATAATAATACGGATTTTGTGCTCTATCAGGGAATATTGTTTGATAAGGACATGACTACGCTTATAAAATGTCCGATTACATCATCGTATCAATATTATCCTGTATATAATGTACCTGAAAGTGTCAAAAAAATTGCTGCGGGAGCATTTGAGAATTCAAAGATTTTTAATATAAAGGCAGATTCAGTGACTACAGTAGGAGAACATGCATTTTATAGTGCTAAAAATTTGCGGACAATATCATTGAGAGGAGTTGTTGAGATAGGTGACGAAGCATTCGGTTCGGGTGGGGCATTTAATTTAAGGGGGTTAAGAAATGTCTATCTGTCAGATAAATTAGAAAAAATCGGTAAATATGTGTTTTTAGGCAGTTGTAATATTAAATGTCTGGTATTACCGGACTGTTCATTGAACATAAGTACATTTGGCTTTCATAGTGAGTCTATTGAATATATTTTAGGCGGCAAAAATGCACAATATGAACAACAGGCATTTGAGAATTGTAAAAATCTTAAATTGGTTCAGTTGAGTGAAGCGATGCAGTATCTTCCAAGTGGTCTTTTTACTGATTGTACATCGTTAAAAAAAGTGTATATACCGGAAACTTGTTTAGGCAGCGAGAATAATGAGCTTTTTTATGATATTCCCAAAAATCAGGTTACGGTATATGGAAAAGAAAATCTGAGAGAATTTGCACAAAATAACAATGCACTTTTTGAAAATATTGAGGAACATGAGCATACTTTTGTGACGCAGAGAGTGCAGGATGCCAGAGTATATGAGCCGGGAATGGAAGTGACATATTGCAGTGAATGTCATTATATTTTGGATTATAAAGAAATAGCTGCACCTGAACAGTTAGAAGATACAACATATTATAGAGAACCGGAAAGTCTTGTGCATCCGTCGGAAGAACCAAAGCCGTCAGTATCGCCTGCACCCCAGCCTACAAAAACTGCTTCTGTTACGGCGATGCCTACACAGACTCCTATGGTGACAAAAACTCCGACTGTTACGGTTAAGCCTACAAAAACACCTGCTGCAACAGCAACAGTTCCGTCACCGACACAGACTCCGATAATGACTGATTCACCTCCGGTAGTATCACCGACGGCAATGCCAAATGGAAATGCATCGTCAAAGCCTGATAAAGAGCCTGAACCGACATTATTGGATACGGAAACACCAAATCCAACAGACAGGACAACGCCACAACCTACAGATAATGCGTCACCATCGCCTACAAACGAGCCGTTTTATACAATCAGTCCGACTCCGACAGCAGCCACACCACAGCATACATCCGTTCCGGGGTTAAGTGGTAAAGACAAAAAAGCACTTATCATTAAGATAAATTCGATTGGACTAAATAAATACAATCAGCCTGAGATAGTTTGGAAAAAAACATCAGAGGGTATTGGCTATGAAATATACAGTGCAATATCAAAAAAGATAGCGTGGCAGAAAATAGCTGTCAGTGAAACAAACAGTTCCTGCAGATATACTGATAAAAAAGCAAAAGCGGGACAAAAATATTATTATAGGATAAGGCTGTTTAAAAAGACGGGTGGACAAAAATATTATGGCAAATATTCAAATGTTTGCATGATAAAGACTTTGTCGATAGTGAAACCGAAGATAAAGGGAACAACAGGGATATATCAGAAAATACCTTATGTGCAGATAACATTAAAAAAATACAGCGGCACTTATGTGGAAATCTATATTCGGGGAAGAAGCAGAAAATATCAGAAGATTAAGTTAAAATCATCTTCCATAAAAAGATATAAAGCAAAATTTAAACTTAAGTGCGATAATAAAAAAGCAGTTTATTACTTTAAAGTTCGGACGATAGTAAAGAAGTCAAAGAAAAGATATTACAGTGTATATTCTGACTGTATAAAGGTAAAAGTGACGGGGCATTGATGATAAAATCTGCAATAAGAGAGGAGGTGAAATACTATGAAGATTATTAAACGGAAGTTTAGACAAAAAGCAGCGTTTTTACTTATATCTGCAATCGTGATTTTGAATTTATCTTCTGCCGGATGTTTGGTGAGTGCTGATACGGCAGATGAAGCGGATACTGTCATGAAACTTTATAATAGCGGTCAGTTGATGGGAAAATACAGTGACCTGAAAACGCTGTTTGCAAATATGACTGATAAGCAGGGAGATTATAAGATAATATTTCCGGCAGAACAGACAGAATATAAAATTGACGGGGAGGTATGGCTGCCGGAATGTAAGAGCATAAAATTTGTGGGGATACCCGTAAATAAAGAAGAATATAGATCAACGGCGATTAAGATTAATCACAGTATTCATTTACAGTCTGATGTTGTATTAAGTAACTGCACGATATATGAGTGTAATGTATCGGAAATGAGTGTGATGGATATAGGTAGTCATAAGCTGGAGGTGACAGGAAAATACACGGAGATAATAGCGTGTGTAATGCACAAATACGACTGGTATTATTATAATGATGAAACTGATTTTTATTATTTTAGGATTGAGGGGCAGGATGGCTCTGAATTGATAATAAATAACAATGATTTTATGATTGATATTGACTTGAATATAGATACGGTAAGGCTTGAAAAGGATGCAGAATTAAAAATTAAGAGCGGGCAGGCAAAAATAAAAAAAGTAATAGCAAAAGATTATTTGACTGATATCAGGTACGACGCTTATGGAAGATATGAGATTGGTGAAATATCAATAGATAACTGTTGGTTATATATAGATATGATTAAATCTACAAGGGTCAGGATTGGAAAAATTAGTCTGGCAGAAAATACAGACAGTGATAATTGTAGTTTTATAATGAGTGCTAGTGTTAGTAGCAGCAAAATAACTAAAAAATGTCATCCGAGATTTGAAATAGAGAATATAGATGACGATGGAATAGACATTTATTTTAGTATGTATATATATGAAAAAATTGACTATGATACGGCATTAAAGCCATTTTTGCACAATGATATTTCATGTCTTAAAATGCCAAAAGATTATGATATAAGTAAACTCATACATTATCAGATTCAGCATAAAAATGGTTATGAGAATTTTAATGTAATCAAGGATAAGGAAGGAAATGTATGGCTGCCTATGATAGAACAAAATGATGAAGAAACAGATGAAGAAGTAACATATGAACTTGATGAAGAACAAAAGGACAAATATGGTATTTATTATAAATTAAATAAATCTGAGAAAACAGCAACCGTCGGGGCTGATAATGATAAAATGGGAAATGCAGGGTTTAATGATACAAGTAAATTAGATGACAGGGTATTAAGAGTCCCATCATATGTAAAATATGATGGAGAAAATTATAAAGTAACGAGGGTTGGGAAAAGTGCATTTGAAAGTGCAGGAGTTGGATTTGATGAAGTGTATATACCGGATACAGTTATAAGTATAGGTGACAAAGCATTTTGGGAAAATACAATACACAAATTATATATAGGAGCAAATGTATCAGAGATTGGTGAATTGGCGATTGCGGCAGCTATGACGGATGAGATTTATCTTGATAAGAACAATACAAATTATATTCTTGAACAGGGTGTATTATTTGATAAAGATATGACAACGCTTATAAGGTGTCCGGCAGAATTATGGAATCAGTATTATCCTGTATATAATGTGCCTGAAAGTGTCAAAAAAATTGCTGCAGGTGCATTTGCTTATGCGCATATTTTTAATATAAAGGCAGATAATGTAACTTCAGTAGGGGAATATGCATTTTATAACGCAGTTTATTTGCGGACTGTGTCATTAAAAGGTGTTGTTGAAATAGGAGACGAAGCGTTTTTTAACTCAAGGATATTAAGAAATGTTTATCTGTCAGATAAATTGAAAAAGATAGGTATGGAGACATTCTGTTGGTGTTATATGCTTGAATATCTGGTGATGCCGGACAGTGTCACGGATATAGGGGAATATGCTTTTTATGATAGTGGGATAAAATATATTTTAGGCGGAAAAAATGCACAATATAAACAACAGACGTTTTTGAACTGTAAAAACCTTACACTGGTTCAATTAAGCGATGCAACGCAATATCTTCCAAAACAGCTTTTTAAAGGATGCACATCATTAGAAAAGTTATATCTGCCTGAAAACTGCTTAGGCAGTGAGGACAATGAACTTTTTTATGATATTCCGGAAAATCAGGTTACGGTATATGGAAAAAAAGATATGAGTGAGTTTGCAAAAAATAATAATGCACTTTTTGAAAATGTCACGGAGCATGAGCATACTTTTGTGACACAGACAGTACAGGAGGCAAGGGCATATGATACAGGACTGGAAGTGACTTATTGCAGTGAATGTCATTATGTTTCGGATTATAGAGAAATAGATGCACCTGAACAATTTGAAAAGACTTCGGATTATGGGATTTTGGAGGAACTGGTGCATCCACCGAATGAGCCGACACCTTCACCTGCGACACCACCGGCGGTGACACAGACTCCGGCAGTATCGGCAAGTCCGACACCAAAGCCGTCCGCATCACCAACCCCTACTGCGACCCCAACGCTAATCCCTACAATATCGCCAGTTATGACACCTGCACCGACAAAAATTCCGACCGTAACGGTGAAGCCGACAAAAACACCTGCGGCAGCAGTTTCGTCGCCGACATCGATAATGACTGATTCACCTCCGGTTGTATCACCGACGGCAATACCGATAAATTCTACATCAGCAATGCCAAATGGAAATGTATCGTCAAAGCCTGATAAAGAGCCTGAACCGACATCAGGGAACAAGACAACACCAAATCCAACAGACAGGACAACGCCACAGCCTGCAGATAATGCGTCACCATCGCCTCAAACGGAGCCGCTTTATACAATCAGTCCGACTCCGACATCAGCCACACCACGGCCAACATCTGTACCGGGGTTAAGTGAGAAAGACAAAAAAGCACTTATTGTAAGGATAAATCTGATTGAACTGACTAAATACAATCAGCCTGAGATAGTATGGAAAAAAACATCAGTGAATATTGGCTATGAAATATATCGTGCAATGTCAAAAAAGATAACATGGAAGAAGATTGCAGCCGGCGAAACGAATAGTTCATGCAGATATACTGATAAAAAAGCAAAAGCGGGACAAAAATATTATTATAAGATAAGGCTGTTTAAAAAGACGGGAGCACAAAAATATTATGGCAAATATTCAAATGTTTGCATGATAAAGACGCTGTCGATAGTGAAACCGAAGATAAAAGGAACGACAGGAACATATCGGAAAATGCCTTATGTGCAGATAGAACTAAAAAAATACAGCGGCATTTATGCGGAAATATATATCCGTGGAAAAGACAAAAAATATCAGAAGATTAAGTTAAAATCATCTTCGATAAAAAGATATAATGCAAAATTTAAACTGAAATGCAATAATAAAAAAGCAGTGTATTATTTCAAAGTACGCACGATAGTAAAGCGGGTAAAGAAAAAATATTACAGTGTTTATTCGGATTGCTTGAAAGTTAAAGTCAAAGGTAGCTGATACGATACAAATTATAAAAAAAATCAAAAAAAATTTTTTGTTCATGCGGCAGGTATGGACGGTTACATGAAAAATAATGCCGGAAAAGTCAATAAAATCAAGGGTTAAGCACCATTATGGTGCTTTTTTCCTGCGAAAAAAACGGAAACTGTTTTTTGACATGGGTGTGTTATGGTTAGGATGTAAACGAAAATATCATGAAAATTGTGTTTGAATTTCCGGCTTTTTTGGCGGAAATGCGGATACGAAGTGATAATAGTTGTAATTTTATTAAGGAGGTTTTTATTATGTTTCAGTACGAAAGAATGGCGAGTGTGTTACCGGAGGGAGTTGAATTTGCAAAATGTGGTAATATTTCATTGGATGATATACAGCAGGAAGTGACTGCGGCATATGGGAATCGAAATATACCAGTTGCTTTTGCAAGAGACAAGGTGAAGTCAGGTATGTTGTCATCGGATCCATGCTTAGTGGTGTATCATCCGTATAATCTGGATTTTCATGTATATGTGTTTGTATTAAGAAATGTGAATGGACAGATGATGTTGTCTTGTTACTCGGCGGGAACGGCAGCGGCTATGCATATTGGCGGAGGTATTACTAATGTGGAAAATCAAAAGCGTAAACTGAAAGATGTTCTTAAGTCAGCAAAACAAAAGCAGGCAGAAGAGGAACAATATTTTCAGGAAACGGGTAGTGCAATCTTTGATGCAGTGTTTTCTATCGGTATTTATTAAGAATAGAACTTTAGTTACAGAATGAGATAAGTCAGAGTTTTTAGACAATCTTTAAAAAATATGAGTAGAGTTACATTTATAAAAAATAAGTGTAACTCTAAAGGAGGGATAATTTGTACGGTTTATATGATTTTCAAGATAGAATAAGTGAAGTGCATAAAGATATGTTGCAGATATATGATGTAGATCATGAGTCAAAGCAAAAAGTGGAACAATTAGAAAAAGAGACAAATGATTTGCTGGATGAAATATGTAAAAAGCTGGATAGTGAGATTGATGATGAAAACAGTGAATTATGTGATCAATTAGGAGGTCTGGATTATCTGGAACGCAGAGGGAGAAAAGCCACAGAGGCAGCCGTTGGAACGATAAATTATTTAGAACAACTGTGTAAAGTTAATTATAGTCCTAAGAACATTGATTATTTGAGCAAAATATCATATGAGTCATTGGCTGAATATATACAACATATGGAAGATTTAAGTAATAACATATCTTCTGAAACTATGAATATTTCAAAATCAGGATATAAAGGAATGTTTGGAAAATTATTTTATAGTGTAGATCAACAGCAGATTAATCATATTTTTAATTCTTTTGAGGAATTGATGCAGATGGATGCAGAATTACATGATGTTGTAGATGGATTTGTTGGTCAAATCTATGAGTCTAGGCATATGATTATTGATGAGATTAAAAGTGATGCCGATGAGAAATATGCTAAAATTATTGATGACAAAACTGAGACTTGGAATAGAATTGAAAAAAACATAGAAAATAAACTTGATTCGCTTTTGTCATCTGAGTATCTTTATGGAGTTAAGAAACACAATGTTTGTTCAGAAAGTTCATACTTTTATATGGGAAGATATTGTTATTATTTAGGATGGATTGATGAGTCGACATCAATATATCAAAGTTTTAAGAAGCGATATTCTGCGTATATAAAAGATAAATATTTATGTGTTGATGTTCCTTATAATCTTCAGGAACAACACAGTTTTGTTTTTAACTATACATCAGACAGGAAATCGGCGGTTGCCTTAGTTGAAAAAATGATTCTTAATCAGTTAAAAGTGATTGGGGTTGGTTTAAATGAAATTGTAATTTGCAGTTGTAAAGGAAGTTTGGATGGTCTTGATAATTTAAATAAATTTTGTAAAAGCTTTCCGGAGACGGCAAAAGGTGTTTTAGTTAAAAATGAGGACATTAAAGAAGCTATATGGAAATTTACAGAGGTGATGAATGATATATTACAGAATAAACTGGTACAGTATAGTTCTGTAGAAGAGTTTAATAAAAATAATTCAAAAAAAATTCCATACAGAACATTATTTATTATGGATTATGAGTTTGATTATTTGGAAAAAGAATTAAGCATATTGATAGAACAGGGATATAAGGCGGGAATTCAAGTGTTCTTGCTTGTAAATGTTCCTAAGTCAGAACAACATCAGGAAATAATGCAAAGTCCATGTGCTTTTAATCAAATTGATTATTTTTGGAGAAATAGGAAGACAACTTGTTTAGATCTTGTACCTGATTTGGCATATGTGGACTTTATGGAGTTGTATAATAAATATACAAAAGAATATACTGAAATGCTGAATAAGTCATTGAAGTTTGAGAACATTATTTTAAAAGCTGATAAATATAGCAAAATGACAAAAGACATATTGAGTATTCCGGTTGGAATTAATGAGAATGGTGGACTACAGTGTATAGAGATGGGAAATCCTGTAGCGAATGGAACATCACATTATGGTATTATAGTTGGACCAACAGGCTCAGGCAAATCTACTTTATTGCATACTATAGTAATGAGTTCTATTTTAAATTTCAGTCCTGATGAATTGGAATTGTATTTGCTGGATTTTAAAGAAGGAAATGAATTTAAAATATATGAAGATAAAAAAATTCCGCATTTAAAATGTTTGGGATTGGATGCCATGCAGGAGTTTGGTGAAAGTGTATTGCAATCATTATGGGAGGAATTAGAAAGGCGAAATAAGTTATTTGCAGAGGCATCAAGGTCAGGACAGGATATTAAAGATATAACTGCTTATAGAGAGGCAGGATATAAGATGCCTAGAATCCTTGTGATTATGGATGAATTTCAAGTTTTGTTTGACACAAACCATAATAAGAATGTGGCATATAGAGCAGCGGCTAAAATGTCTGATTTTGTTTCAAGGGGACGAGTTTATGGAATACATTTTCTGCTTGCTACTCAGACACTTAAGAAAATATTTGAGACATCTTCGTTGTATAAAGGTACTCTGGAAGAGATGCATATTAGAATTGGTCTTCAATGTACGGAAGATGAATTTGTTCGGCTTATGGGAGACGATAATGCAAAAAAATGCACCTATAAATCAGAGAAAAAGAAAGGATATGGAATTTATCTTGAAAATGATATAGTTTCAGAACCGATTTCCATGCAGGTTGCTTATTTGGAAAGTGATGCACAAAAAGAATTATTGGCGATGGTAGAAAATGATTATGAAGACTTTGAGGATACAGAAAAAAATATTTATACTTTTAAGCGTGAGGAGTCTCCAGTTATATCAAAGGCTGATATTGAAAATATGAATGTTAATAATTCAGGGATTGTTATCGGAGAGCCTATTGGAATGGGAGAAAGAATTGCAATAAAAATAGGCAAAAAGAAAAAATCGGATATGCTTATTGTTGGTGAAAAACAGGAGTCAATAGATAATATAGCAATAGTATGGATTCAGCAGGTGCTGGTTTATGTCAGGATGGTGCAGCATAAGCGATTGTATCTATTTGACGGTTCTATTATGATTGATGAACCACCACTTATAGAAGAAGATATATATATGAAAAATCAATCAGGAATGGTTTTGGTGGATAATATTTTCAGGGTTTTAATAACAATTGATGAACTATATAATATATTCACTGAGAGAAAGCAGAGAATGATGCATGGTATAAGGAATCCGGAAGATAATGAAATAATCTATGTGGTGGTAAGCAATTACCAATGGATAGAGCCTATGATAAGGGTAATGGAGCAAAGGGATGTTTCTGAATTTGAGGAAATGAACATGGAATTTCCGGATGTAGAAGTAAATAACGATAAGCCTGCTCCATCAACTGATGATCCGTTTGCTTTGGTGAATAGTATGATGGACGATCTTAATGAGGAGTTACATTCTATGGGAATGGCTGAACAATCCAATACAGGTAAAGGTAATAAAATAAGTTATAGTAAAAAACTAAAGACAATGTTGACCAGCGGATATTTTTGTGGGATACATTTTATGTTTACCTGTCAAGATGCATCATATATGAAAAGACTTGGTTCTAGTGAATTGAGTGTTTTTCATAACCGTATTCTTTTTAAATCGCCATCAAAGGACACATATGCGATAATTGATACATCTGTGGATTTAGAAAAGATGGATGATAATATGGCGGTTTTTTCGGATGGAGTCAATGAACCTGAATTGTTTCGACCATATCTTTGGGTCAAGAAAGATTAAGTGAGGAGTAAAATATATGGATGATATTTTGTTTGAAAAAATTGCATATGAAATGCAAGCTGAAGCAATAAAGGAACTAAAACGATGTGCAGAAATCCTAAATGAAAGTTGTGATCCAAACAGACAGGATCTTGGAATGTATATGATGCGTATAATAGGACATTGCAGTTTTATTGAAGAAAATATGAAAGAAATGGACAAAAAAATAGAAAAGATTATGGAATTATTTGAACAGGCAACCCAGAAAAAATTAGCAAAAAGGAGATAAATTATGAGTAGGATAGATATAGAAAGTACTGAAAGAATGATTAAAAGTTTAACAATATTTAATATGACACAAGAGGAGATGACTAATGCACTTAAAAAGGTTTATGATTCTATAGCGGCAGATTGTAGCGATTCTAAAATTCGGGAATTAGGAGAGGCACTGAATGAGGTTGAAACAACGATGAACAAATCATCTGTAGAAGTGACAAACCTAATTACAAAACTTCAGTTGATTAAAGGGCATTTGTATGATATTAAAGATGTAAGATTAGATGAATGAAATTTTGGCTGATGGATTAGGAGGTGGATTTATGGCATATATAGATACGGATTTGGATAAATTAGTAACAGTCTATAATGGATACAAATTTTTTAGAGAAAGGATGGAGTATTTAAACAATAGGACAATTATGACTTATATGCAAGTGGAAGATTTGATTGAGGATATAAAACCGGAGGACTTTGAAGAACAAGAGGAACTTTATGATGAATACCGAAAAATATACAGAGAATTGGAAGATACATATAATGAGACCTGTTCTATGTTTAAGGAGATATTAAAGACGGATTTGGGTGTGGGAATGAAAAAGCTATATGATTTACTGAAGGAATATAAATCAATCAAATTTGATGATTGATTTTATAGTTGTAATCCAAGTTATGTATAACATAATTTAGATTTATGCGATAATATAGTTTGCTTTTTGGAATTTATATTGTCCCCCGCATGAGTTTAATAAACCTCTCGTGGGGGTACTACTTTAACTATTTATATCCATCCTGTCAAATCAAATCCTGTCAGCCCCTATCAGATTTAAACCATCAGATTTTTACCATCGCCGCTTTTCTGCCCGTAAATTCACTATAATACCTAAAACCACAATTCTTAAGTATCTCCGGGACTTTTTCAAAGTCATATGCAAGGTGTTTACATTCATGTGCGTCTGAGCCGATGGTGATTATCTCGCCGCCAAGTTCATGGTAGAGTTTTAAAACTTTTTCATGTGGATTTGGGTGTCCGAGTCCGTATTTAAAACCTGCCGTGTTTATCTCTATTCCTTTGCCGTTGGATATAAGTGTTTTTAAGATTTCTTCTATTATTTCCATCGAGTCTTTGAGCAGGTGGTCTATATAGCTGTCATCCACGATGCCTTTTGCTTTTAGCTGTTTCATTTTTGGTGTGTAGCGGATGATGTAATCTATATGTCCGTAGACATCAAAGTCTGCTCCGAGATTTACATTATCTAAAGTTGTCTCATAATATCTTAAGATAGCGTTTTTTTCGTCTGTGCCCTCCCAAAATATATCATAGTATGGGTCAATATTATTGACAAGATGGGTTGAGCCGATAACGAAGTCGAACGGATAGTTTTTTGTGAGTGAAAGACATTTATCAAGGCAGTCTTTTTTCAGGCCGAGTTCAATGCCCTTGCGGATTTTTATCCTGTCACTGTATTTTTCGCTGAGCTTTTTCATTTCATCAAAGTAAGGCTCTACATCGAGGAGAAATTCAGGTGTGTCACTTTCTGATGGAAAGTTATAATCCATATGGTCTGTAAAGCAGATGGATGTAAATTTTTTGTCTATGGCAGTTTTTAGCATTTCTTCCATGGGTGTGTCGCTGTCTGTTGAAAAATAGGTGTGCACATGATTGTCAGAATGAATAATATCATGATTAAATTTTTCATTTGACAAATTTGCATCCGGTCTTGAAATAGCAGATTTATTATCTGAAAACATTATTCTGTCACCTCCTGTATGCCTGTTATGTCAGTGCTTATCGTCATGGAATAGTTTGTGTAGTAAACGACAAATCCGGGTTTGCTGCCGTTTGGTTTTTTGATGTGTTTTTTCTGGATATAGTCAATCTCAGCTTTGCCCTGTTCGCATGCTTTTGAGTAATGTGCGGCGAGTCTTGCAGCTTCTTCAAATGTGCGGTCGGGAAGTTCTTTGCCCTCTGCTTTTACAATTACATGGGAGCCGGCACTTGCTTTTGCATGGAACCACCAGTCATTTCCTGTCGCAATTTTAAATGTAAGCTCATCATTCTGGTAGTTGTTTTTTCCTACAAACATATCAAAGCCGTCTGATGATATATAGTGGAGAGGTTTGCTTTTTCCGGTGTTTTTACTGCCCTTATTTTTTTCGTGATGTTTCTTGATATAACCACAGTCTGACAGTTCACGCTTTATTGCAGTAAGGTCAGAGTCCTGTCTTGCAATATCAAGTGAGTTGCTTATTGATTCTAAGTGTTCGATTTCTTCTTTTGTCTCTGCTATCTGAATGTTTAATGCCTCAAATGTTCTTTTGAGTTTTGCGTATTTGTCAAAATATTTTTTGGCATTGTCTACGGCAGATTTTGTTTCATCGAGCGGTATTGTTATCTCTTTGCCTGTATAATAATTTTCACAGGTGAGCTTTTTTTCGCCGCCTTTTAATTCGTAGCCGTAAGTTGTGAGAAGCTCGCCATACACCTTATATTTATCACGCTTTTCAGTGTCTTTAAGCTGCTTTGTCTGGAGGTCATATTTTTTATAATTTCTCTCCAAAAGAGTATTTGTTATCTTTCTAAGGTCGGCAGATTTCTGTTTTATCCTGCTCATCACTTCTTTTGTTGCATAATAATCAAAAAGCATACTGCTTACAGTGTCACAGCTTTTTATCGTGTATGCGTCATCCTTTTCATACATTGAGAGTTCAAGACTTGTAAATTCGGCAGGCATACTGTCTTTAAATGCGATAACAGGTGTAAATTTTTTCTCTGATATGTCATTCATCATCTCGGAAAAGTTCCTATATAAATGCAGCTTTTCCATATCACTTAATTCCTGAGTGTTGTTTTTCTCAGAAAGAGATGCTCTATATATAAGTTCGTTTGCCATAAGCGGACTAAAACCTGTTATTGAGGTATATACCGCTTTTGAGAGAGGGAGTGGCTTTGAGAGTACATTATTTATAAACTCCTCCTCGGTAATCGAAAATGGGTCGTATTTATGCTGTGTGTCGGGAATAAAATATTCTCTGCCCGGAAGTACCTCCCTGACTGAGCTTACAAGAAGTGATATATGTTTTATACTGTCGATTATCTTATTGTTGTCATCACAGAATATGATATTGCTGTGTTTGCCCATCAGTTCGACATACAGAAACTTTTTGCAAAGGTCACCCATTTCATTCAGATGTTCAAGTTCAAATTTTATAACTCTCTCAAGTCCCATCTGTGATACGGAAATAATACCGCAGTTGTTTAAGTGCTTTCTTAGTACCATGCAGAAAGTAGGTGCCGTGAGCGGTGATGTTTTGTTCGTATCGGTGAGATATATAAGCGGAAGACTTGGATTTACCGAAATGGTGAGTCTTTTCGTGCTTCGTACCGTTTTGCCGTTTTCATCCTGCGTGCTTCGTTTTATGGTAAGTAAAAGTTCGTCTTTTTCAGGCTGGGCTATCTTTGTGATACGACCGCCTGTAATATTTGTGTCAAGTTCATCAACAAGACTTGATATAACGATTCCGTCAAGTGCCATTTATAATAACCTCATTTCATTATTTTTAGATATGTGTCTGCAAAACCGTTATGGCATATTATGATGCAATAGATAGTAATCCATTGCGTTAGAGGGAAAATATTTTTTGAACCCAATATGATGTAATTAATATAACATGATTAGTTTTGCAATTATCTGTATTTTATATTTAAGCTATATTTTAAACAAAAACTGCTTATTATTCAAGAAGAAACATGATATAGAAGAAACGGTAACAGTTAGACCGCCGTTGCAGGATTATAAAAAATAGCAGTTGTAAATTTTTTCAAATTATGTTACTGTATATTGCGGATTTTTGGTTGCTTTTCTCAATAGTGGTTCGGGAGTTATAAATATCATATACGGGAAGATGAAAAAGCGATATTAATAAAGAAAAGGTGAAGTATTTTGTTGAGATTTATTTATGTGATAGCAGGTAATTTATATAGAGCATGGATGATTCCAAAGATGGGATATTATTCAAGGCATCCTGAAAAATATTCTGAACAGTTCCGGTATGAATATGACAGGTATGCGATAAATCTTATGAAAAAAACAGGGCGTATAACTACAGAGGGTTTTGGAATGGAAAACCTGCCTAAGGAGGGCGGATATGTCATGTTTTCAAACCATCAGGGTAAGTATGATGCACTTGGAATAATGCATACACATGATAAACCCTGCTCGGTTGTGATGGATGATGCGAGAAGCCATGGTCCTTTAGTCAAACAGTTTATTGACCTTGTCGAGGGGAAAAGACTTAAAATTGACAATTTAAAACAGGCAGCAGGGATAATAAAAGAGGTGACCAGGGAAGTAAAAGAAGGGCGGAAGTTTATTATTTTTCCTTCGGGAGGTTATGAGCACCGGAATGGAAACTATGTTGATGAATTTAAACCGGGAGCATTTAAGAGTGCAATGAAAGCTAAGGCTCCAATAGTGCCGGTTGCAATAGTTGATTCATGGAAAGTTTTCGACCTTTGGAGTCTTAGAAAAGTAAAAACAGAAGTTTTTTATCTAAAACCTATGTTGTACGATGAATATAAAGATAAAAAATCTGTTGAGATATCTTCAATTATACACAAAAGGATATGTGCAGCAGTAGAGCTGGCTCAAAATGGTGATTTCTTAGGAGCAGTTCTGCAGTAAAGTGGCAGCAGCCGGATTATTTTACGATATGCCGCACAATGTGTGAATGAGAATGTACCTTATATAATTTATGTCAACTGCTTTTACTGAATTTTCAGTTCTAAGAGGAGTCTGACGGTATAGTTTGTTGTTGATAAAAAGTTTTACATAGCCAATTATGCTGTTTTTTGATACCGGTGCGTCAAGTGTTCTTGGCAGCTTTATCTTGTAGGTGACGGTATCCGAGGAGGACAGCATGAGCTTACATGAATTATCTTTAAGTTTTACATATGTGTATGGGGACTGACCGCCTTTTACGAATATCTTTATATTTTTATTTTCAGGTTTGAAATTTACTTTTGTAAAATTATTGAAACCGTAGTCCATTAATTTTTTGGTGTCTTTCCACTTGTAAGTTTTGTTTGGTGGCCAGCCGCAGGCGAGAACGGCGGAGATAAGAGTTGTGTTCTTTCTTTTTGCCGCACCGCAGAAACAGTAACCGGCTTTTCCGGTAAATCCTGTTTTTACACCTATGGCACCGTTATATTGCGTCAGAAAAGCATCTTTATTATTGACACTGTATTGTTTAGAACCGCTGATATTGGAAAAACTGTATGAAGGAGTAGTTATTATCTTTCTGAAATCACTGTTTTTTAACGCATAATCTGCTATCAGGCAGAGTTCATATGCAGTGGTATAATGCTTGTCGGAGTCAAGACCGTTAGGAGTTACAAAGTGTGTCTTATTGCATCCGAGTTCAGCGGCTTTTTGGTTCATTAGCTTTGCAAAGCCTTTTACCGAGCCGCCGATATGCTCGGCTATCGCAACAGCGGTATCATTATGTGATTCAAGCATAAGAGAGTAGAGAAGGTCGGCAAGCCTGAACTGTTCACCGCTTTGCATATTGAGTTGTACATCAGGCATTGATGCGGCATATTTTGAAACAGTTACTATATCTTTCGGACTGCCTTTTTCAAGTGCCAGTATGCAGGTCATTATCTTTGTAGTGCTTGCCATCGGAAGTTTTTTGCTGCTGTTTTTTTCATACAATATCTGTTTGCTGTCTTTTTCAATAACGCAGCAGGCGGTTGAGTAAAGTCCTGACGGAGTTTTTGAAAAGCTTTTGATGCCACTTTCAGAAGCGGATATTTTTTTGATAACGCAGTTTGTTGTATCAGAGAGGGGGGTATCCAAGAAATATGTATCGTTAAGAAAATGGCAGGAAGCTTTATATGATGACATACCGGTAATCAGAAGACTTAGTAAACATATAAATAAACTTATTTTTTTTGGCATATTAAAAAATGTCCTATTATTTTTATATGTAATGATATGCAATTTTTTTGGTAGAAATGCTAAAAAAAGGTTGATATTTTTGCATAAAAGTAATAAACTTATCATTGGTGTAAATTTGTTTAATTTTATGGAAGTTGTATTTACTTTCATAAATTAGATTTACCAAATATATTCTACTATTATTGGAGGGCTGAACATGAGTAACACAAATGCTTTGTCAGCAAAAGCTCGTATTGAGACTTTAGTTGACGAGAACAGTTTTGTTGAAATTGGTGCTATGATTACAAAGAGAAGTACGGATTTTAACATGCAGGAAAAGTCAGTACCGGCTGATGGAGTTATTACAGGATACGGACTTATTCAGAACAATCCTGTCTATATCTACAGTCAGGATGCATCTGCAATGAATGGTACTATCGGTGAGATGCATGCAAAGAAGATTGCACATGTATATGAGCTTGCTATGAAAACAGGAGTACCTGTTATCGGTCTTATTGACTGTGCAGGTATGCGTCTTCAGGAGTCAACGGACGCACTTGCAGGATTTGGAAAGATTTACAAAGTTAAATCTGACGCATCAGGAATAGTTCCACAGATAAGTGCTGTTTTTGGAAACTGTGGTGGTGGTGTGGCAGTTCTTGCAGCTATGAGTGACTTTACATTCATGGAAGAAAAGAACGCAAAACTTTTTGTGAATTCACCAAATACACTTGATGGAAATTATGCAGATAAACTTGATACTGCATCAGCTAAGTTCCAGAAGACCGCTTCAACAGTTGATTTTGTTATTGAGGGAGAGGAAGAAGTTCTTAACAGTGTGAGAGAACTTATTACTATTCTTCCACAGAATAATAATGAAACAGGTATTTCAGATGAATGTATGGATGACCTTAACCGTGTTGTTGATGCATTTGCAGCAGAGGCAGCAGACCCGGCGGTTGCACTTGCAGACCTCGGAGACAACAATTTCTTCCTTGAGGAAAAAGCAGGTTATGCAAAAGAGATGGTTACAGGCTTCATTTGTCTTGACGGTATGACTGTAGGTGCAGTTGCAAACAGAACTGCTGAGTTCGATGAAAACGGAAAGACAGTAGCAAAATATGATGCACGTCTTACAACAGCAGGTTGTGAGAAAGCAGCAGCTTTTGTTAAGAAATGTGATGCATTTAACATTCCTGTACTTACACTTACAAATGTTGAAGGTTTTGCCACAACAGTTGATGAGGAGATAACTATCGCAGGTGCAGTTGCAAAACTTACAAATGCATTTGCAGAGGCAGATGTACCTAAGGTTAATCTTATCACCGGAAATGCTTACGGAAGTGCATATGTTGCAATGAATTCTAAGCATATCGGTGCAGATATGGTATTTGCACTTCCTGATGCTAAGGTTGGAATGATGGATGCAGATGTCGCAGCTAAGATAATGTATGCTGATGACAAAGATGCAGATGTGGCTGCAAAGGCAGCAGAGTTTGAGACTCAGTCAGGTACTGAGGCAGCAGCAGCAAGAGGATATATAGATTCTGTTATCGCTCCTGAATCTGCAAGAAAGCAGCTTTTATTTGCTTTTGAGATGCTGTTTACAAAAAGCGAATATCCTATTGGCAAAAAACATGGAACCATCTAAGTAAGGAGCGTTATATGAAGAAGAAATTATGTTTAATTTTTTGTATCGTGTCATGTATTCTGATGATGGCAGGCTGTAGTCTTAGTCTTACAAAGACCAACAAAAATTTTAACAAGAAAACACTTGAAACAAACGCAGATTCGTTTGTAACAAGTTGGTTTAGTTATGATTTTGAGAGTGCAGTTAAATCTATGAAAGAGCAGTCAACAGAAGTTGACGAGGACACGGTTAATCAGTATAAAGAGTCTATACAGCTTAAGAAAAAGTATGGAAAGCAGGGAACTAAGGTTGATACTGATTTCACTATCAGCAGTGATTCTGCAACAGTTGTAGAGACATATACGACTTCATCAGGAAAGAAACTTATTTTTTCCGTGACATATGATGAAAAGGGTCAGACATCTTCTTGGAAAGTAGAAGAATATAAGAGTCTTGGAGACAAGATGGCTAAAGCAGGACTTAATACGGTTCTTAGTATGGCTATAGTATTTGCGGTTCTTATATTTATAGCAATTATTATTGCACAGTTTAAACACATTGGCAATTTCCAGAATGGTGCAAAGAAAGAGGAAGTTAAGGCAGAGCCTGTTGTAGAGGCAGCACCTGTCGTTGAAGAAGAAAATCTTGTTGATGACCTTGAACTTGTGGCAGTTATTACAGCAGCAATTGCAGCAGCAAGTGAGACAGAGTCAGCAGACGGTCTTGTTATTCGTTCAATTATTAGAAGATAAGTAAAATTAAATGGAGGACAAATTCATGAAAAATTATACAATTACCGTAAATGGTACTGTTTATGATGTAACAGTAGAGGAAGGAGCAGCAGGCTCAGCAGCTTCAGCACCAAAGGCAGCAGCACCAAAGGCGGCTCCTAAAGCAGCACCAAAGGCAGCAGCACCGGCAGGAGCAGCAGGTTCAGTTAAGGTAAATGCACCAATGCCTGGTAAGATTTTATCAGTTAAGGCTTCAGCAGGACAGGCTGTAAAGAAAGGTGATGTCATCATGATTCTTGAAGCTATGAAGATGGAGAATGAAGTAGTTGCACCACAGGATGGTACAGTAGCAAGTATCAATGTAGCAGCAGGAGATTCAGTAGAAGCAGGAGCAGTACTTGCAACATTAAACTAGGAGGGACTGACTTTGGATTACGTTATTACAACGCTTGAGAATCTTGCAGGTCAGACCGCGTTTACATCACTTACATTAGGAAATTACCTTATGATCGTGGTTGGCTGTATCTTTCTCTATTTAGCGATTAAAAAAGGATACGAACCATTATTGTTGGTACCTATCGCATTTGGTATGATTCTTGTAAATATTTATCCTGATATCATGGCAGATCCTGATAGTACATCAAATGGTGTCGGAGGATTATTACATTATTTCTATATACTTGATGAATGGAGTATATTGCCTTCACTTATTTTCTTGGGTGTAGGTGCATTGACAGATTTCGGACCACTTATTGCAAACCCTGCAAGTTTCCTTCTCGGAGCTGCAGCACAGTTTGGTATTTTCTCAGCATACCTTATTGCTATCCTTTTAGGATTCAATGATAAGGCAGCAGCAGCAATATCAATCATTGGTGGAGCTGATGGTCCTACATCAATTTTCCTTTGTGGTAAATTAAAGCAGACTGAGTACATGGGACCTATTGCAGTGGCAGCTTATTCTTATATGTCACTCGTGCCTATCATTCAGCCTCCTATTATGAAGCTTTTCACAACAGAAGACGAGCGTAAGATTAAAATGTCTCAGCTTCGTCCGGTATCAAAGCTTGAGAAGATATTATTCCCAATCATCGTTACGATTATTGTTTGTCTTCTCCTTCCAACAACAGCTCCTCTTGTAGGTATGCTTATGCTTGGTAACCTCTTTAAAGAGTCAGGAGTAGTTAAACAGCTCGCAGAGACAGCTTCAAATGCTCTTATGTATATCGTAGTTATCTTACTTGGTACATCAGTAGGAGCTTCAACAAGTGCAGAAGCATTCCTTAAAGTAACTACATTAAAGATTGTTGCACTTGGACTTATCGCATTCTGTGTAGGTACAGCAGCAGGAGTACTTTTCGGAAAAGTTATGTGTAAGGTTACACACGGAAAGGTAAACCCACTGATTGGTTCAGCAGGTGTATCAGCCGTTCCTATGGCTGCCAGAGTTTCACAGAAGGTCGGTGCGGAGGCAGATCCGACAAACTTCCTTCTCATGCATGCGATGGGGCCAAATGTTGCCGGTGTTATCGGTACTGCGGTTGCTGCCGGTGTATTTATGGCAATATTCGGAATTTAAACACTAATGTATTCTTGGAATCTTCTGAACGAAGAATTTCAAGATGGATTTTTGATATACAATGACATTTTTACAGTGCGTACACGGTGTGTACGACGAGAAAATGGAAACAGTATATCGGAAATCCAGCCGAAATGACTCGTTTTGAGAAGATACCGAGAGTACATACTAAAATATAGGAGGATTATCATGGCAGATTTAGAAAAGAAACCATTAAAGATTACGGAAACAGTTCTCCGTGATGCGCATCAGTCTCTTATTGCCACTCGTATGACAACAGAGCAGATGCTTCCAATAGTAGATAAAATGGATCAGGTAGGCTACCATGCAGTAGAGTGCTGGGGTGGTGCAACATTTGATGCTTCACTTCGTTTCCTTAAGGAAGATCCATGGGAGAGACTTCGTAAATTAAGAGCCGGATTTAAAAATACAAAACTTCAGATGTTATTCAGAGGTCAGAACATCTTAGGTTATAATCATTACGCAGATGATGTTGTAGAATATTTCGTACAGAAATCAATCGCAAACGGTATTGACATTATCCGTATTTTTGATTGTCTTAACGACCTTAGAAACCTTAAGACAGCAGTTAATGCAGCAAACAAAGAAAACGGTCATGCACAGATTGCACTTTCTTATACATTAGGTGATGCTTATACACTTGATTATTGGAAAGATATGGCAAAACAGATTGAGGATATGGGTGCTAAATCACTTTGTATTAAAGATATGGCTGGTCTTTTAGTTCCGGCAAAGGCTACAGAGCTTGTTCAGGCACTTAAAGAGTCAGTAAGTATTCCAATCGATCTTCATACACATTACACATCAGGTGTTGCTTCAATGACTTACATGAAAGCCGTAGAAGCAGGATGTGACATTATCGATACTGCTATGTCTCCATTCTCAATGGGAACAAGCCAGCCTGCAACAGAAGTTATGGTTGAGGCATTTAAGGGAACTCCTTATGATACAGGTCTTGATCAGACAAAACTTGCAGAGATAGCTGATTACTTCCGTCCAATGCGTGAGGAGGCACTTAAGAGCGGTCTTATGAATACAAAGGTTCTCGGTGTTAATATTCAGACACTTCGTTATCAGGTTCCTGGTGGAATGTTAAGCAACCTTGTATCACAGCTTAAAGAAATGGGACAGGAAGACAAGTATGAGCAGGTGCTTGAGGAAGTGCCAAGAGTTCGTAAAGACTTTGGTGAGCCTCCACTTGTTACACCTTCATCACAGATCGTTGGTACACAGGCTGTACTTAATGTAGTATCAGGTGAGAGATACAAGATGGTAACTAAAGAGTCTAAGAAACTCCTATCAGGTGAGTTTGGACAGACAGTTAAGCCGTTTAACCCTGAAGTACAGAAGAAATGTCTTGGTGATGATGCAAAAGTTATCACTTGCCGTCCGGCAGATCTCATCAAGCCACAGCTTGCTGATATCGAGAAAGAGATGGCTCAGTACAAGCAGCAGGACGAGGATGTGCTTTCATATGCATTATTCCCACAGGTTGCTACAGAGTTCTTCAAGTACAGAGAAGCTCAGCAGAATAAGGTAGATGCTTCAGCAGCGGATACAGAGAACAAGGCTTATCCGGTATAAATGATGAAATCAAAGATTTCATCTTAGATGTTTCGCTGGAAATCTCATAATCTAATTATAAATAACACGCCAGACATTGATTTTGTCTGGCGTGTTTTACTTAATCACAAGTATGAAACAGAGAATATGAAAGTACATTAGGGGAATATTTGTTTTGTATAGAGGATTGGGAAATGACTTTTAGTTGTTAAAAATGAAAAAATGTAACAGTATAATAAAAAGGGAGTCGAAATAATAGGGCTCTCCAAAAACACATTTAATTTAAAAACTAAATAGAAGTTAATGGAGAAAAATATGCATAAAGAACTAAAAATTAATTTGCAGGATACCGAATGGAAATATGATTATATTGATCATGACAGGAATATAGCAAGAGCGTTTGTTTACGATGAAAACGGATATTTTTATTTTGTAAGAGCAAATAGGGATGATGACTTCGGAAAAGCAACATTGATTGAAACTGCCGGCGGTGGTGTAGAGGATGGAACAAATAAATTTGTTCCATCTGAGCGTGCTCGCGAGGGCTTTGCCCTCATTTCAGAAATGAAAGGCTATTCTACCATAAAAAGATAATCAACAATACAATGAGCAAGCTCAAGTATTGTCAATTATTTTTTATGGCTGAACTGTTACTAATTTACAGAAAAAATATAGTATTTTGGTTGTGGACTTATAGATAGCTTGTTATAATAAATTGTAGCTAATGGCAGCTTTAGATTGAAAGTGAGGTAAAATTATGGTGGTATTTTGGCGTATTAGAAATATCTGATGGCATGAAACTATGTTAAGTAGTTTTATGCAGAGAATGGTGCAATAAACTATTTAATAAGGAGAATACCATGATATTTCAGGATAATATTGTAAAAAAATATTTGCAGATACATAGCAAAAAGTACGGAATTTTAAATAATTTTTATTTTTATTGTAAAGAAAGTTTCATTTATAATAAGTTAGGATTTATTTTATCGCTGTTTTTAGTGCCAGCCGGGATTATAAAATCCGTGGCTTCGATATTTATTCCTAAACTTGTGATTGATTCACTTGAAAGTTTTAGAAGTGAATATACATTCTTGATAAATATTATTATCGTAACGGTTGTTATTGCTGTCTCGTCTATTGTCGAACTGTTGGTAAAGAATACGATGGAGCACAATATGAATTCATTCGTATTGATACAGCTCAACAAATTGTGGATTGAGAAAGTGGCAACCATGGATTACGAAGTCTTTACATCAGAGCTTGGAAAGCAGTCTGCGAGCAAGGCGAGAATGACACTTGAGGGAACGACCAGATGGGGCATAGGTACATATATTCCAAGATTGTTGGAATTATTAACGAGTTTTATTGGCTTTATTATATATGGCGTGATGCTCATATATGTTCATCCTCTTGTTCTTGCTGTTCTTATCGCAGCATATGCAGTAAATATGGTTGTGACTCTTTATGCAGAGAAGAAAAAACAGATGCTAAAGGACGATGTTGCAAAAGCAGAACGAAAAATGAATTATTTTGCTTATAGCACCAGAGGTTTGAGCATAGCTAAGGACATCAGAGTATATTCCATGAGAGAGTGGATTAGTCAGATGGCTGGAATGGCAAGGCTTGATAAGAAAAAAGTAGATGACAAGGTTCAAAACTATCAACTGTTTGTTCTTATCGTCAACGGTATAGTCGTTTTGTTGAGAGATGGTTTAGTATATCTGATCTTGATATGGCTTACTCTTAAAGGTGACATTACTATTGGCAGCTTCGCACTGTATGCAGCCGCAGTAAATGGTCTTGGTGAGTGGTTAGCACAGATAACGACAGGTGTTGGGGCATTTAGAGAAAGCGATAATAATGTAACTGATTTCAGGCAGTTTCTTGGTTTGCCGGACGGAAAGATTGGTTCTGAGGAGAAATTGGAACTTTCTGGTGCTCCGGGCATAGAACTGGATAATGTCTCGTTTTCTTATGACGGTAAGAATAATGTGTTAGATAATGTGTCATTAAAAGTTAAACCGGGTGAGAAGATTGCTGTTGTTGGTTCTAATGGAGCCGGAAAGACTACACTTATCAAATTGATATGTGGTTTGCTGCATCCGTCAGACGGACAGATATTGATTGACGGAATTTCGATTTCATCTGTTGACTGGGAAGATTGTTCAAAGGCAATATCCGCAGGTTTTCAGGAATCTGTGCTGCTGCCTGTCAGTATTAAGAGAAATATTGTTATGAATGATAAAACAGTTGATGAAGAAAGGCTGGCTCGCATTGTAACTCTTGTAGGACTTGAGGATAAGATTGCTTCATTGGAAATGGGACTGGAAACACCGTTAGTCAGGCATATCACTGAAAATGGAACGGAATTTTCAGGCGGTGAAGTTCAAAAACTTTTGTTGGCACGGGCAGTCTATAAGGAATCTCCTATTTTGATTCTTGATGAGCCTACAGCCGCAATGGATCCAATTGCGGAGCAGAATATTTATCTGCAATATAATGAGTTATCTAAGAACAAAACGGCTTTTTTTATTTCTCACAGACTGTCATCTACAAGGTTCTGCGACAGGATAATACTTATTGATGGCGGCAAAATCAGAGAAGCCGGCACACATGATGAACTTATGGATAAGGGAGGTCTGTATCATGATATGTATATGATACAGAGCAGATATTATCAGGAGGGGGTGCAGGCAATATGAAAAAGAACGGCAGAACCCTCTTAGATGACATTAAATTGATTAATCGTGGAATGAATGAATTTGAGACATTTCTTCCGGGACAGCTTAAATTGTTATTCATATATTCTGCGATAACCATGCTGATACCGTATATTGGTATCTGCATGACATCTGTAGTTATAAGTGAGCTAAGTTCACATCAGCGGGTATGGGTATTGACTGTGAGTGTAACTGTAGCAATTATGCTGACATTGATACTTACGATAGTATCGGCATTTATCAATAAACGGATTTCGGTTGGTTATAACCAATTGTTTCCAGCACATGAGATTAGACTTAATGAGAAAGCAAATGCTATGAAATTCAGTCTTTTGGAAAATGAAAAGATTAGAGAATTGCGTGATGAAGTATCTGGCAGCATAAGTTGTTCAGGTGCAGGCATGGGAAGTCTTTACTGGGACTGTGAAATAATCTTTAAGGCTTTGTTTTCAGCAGCGACTGCGATTGTGCTGTTGGCATTTAATGCAGGTGTTAAGGGAACTACACTGGGATTTGACAACACTTTGTTTGGATTTGCAAATTCTGTCTGGGGATATTTGGCGTTGACAGTTATTATTATCATTTCTGCGGCCGTATCATCGAAAATGACGAGCAAAATATTTGATGTTTCTTTTGATGTATTCAAAAACGGTGCCAGATACAATCGGTATGCAGACTATTACAAGCTGGAATACCTTTCTGACGATAAGTCAGCCAAGGATGTTCGTCTGTATGCTCAGAAAAATCTGATTTTGGATGAGGTCTTGGATAAGTGTTATATTCCGTTTGCAGAGGGCGATAAAAGAGAAAAAGATGCTTCGAGCAAAAATAACGGAATCATGCTCTTGTTAAGTGCCCTTACAGGCGGATTTGTCTATATCCTTGTTGGTGCTAAGGCGATAAATGGCAGTATAGGAATAGGTAATGTATTGCTTACATATTCTGCTGTTATAATGCTTATCAAGGCACTGACAGATTTTGCGATGACATTTACTGACCTTAGGAATAATAATGAGCATTTGCTAAGATACTTCGATTATGTTTCTTTGGAAGAAGAAACCGGTGCTGCAGATAAATCTGTTGATTGTAATTATGCACAGGTGAATATTGATAATGTATCGTTTAAGTATCCGGGCTCTAAGAATTATGCACTTAAAAATGTGTCTCTTTTCATAGAAAACGGACAAAAGGTCGCAATAGTTGGAGCCAACGGTTCGGGCAAGACAACTTTGGTAAAGCTGATATGCGGATTGTACGATGTTACAAAAGGTTCTATTAAGATTAACGATACAGTGGTAACAGCACGAAATAGAAATGAATTTGGAAAGTGGCTGTCGGCTGTATTTCAGGATTTCAGCCTGTTAGCTCTGCCGATAGGTAACAATATTTCAGCAGGCAAATTATATGACGAATCCAAAGTTTGGAAAGCGTTGGAAAAAGTCGGAATCAGGGAAAAGATTGAGAAGTACCCTGAGAAACTAGAGCAGTCGTTGTTTAAGGATTACGATGATGATGGCGTGGAACTGTCTGGTGGTGAGGCACAGAAGATAGCCATAGCGCGAGGCATTTATAAAGATGCGGCTTTGATTATACTTGATGAGCCAACAGCAGCACTAGATCCGTTTGCAGAGTATGAGATTTTTACAAAGATGAATGATTTATCGCAGGATAAAATGACGATATTTATAAGTCACAGGCTTTATTCATGTAAATTCTGTGACAAAGTAATCGTTATGGATGGCGGTGAGATAGTACAGGTCGGAACGCATGATGAATTAGTTAAAATCAAGGGCAGGTATTCAGAAATGTGGAATGCTCAAGCCAAACATTATATTGTAAATAACTAAAAGTATCAGAACAAAACAAAAAGCGAAAGGCATCAATGTTTTATGATATATTGGTGCTTTTCGCGGAAAGGTAGATTATAAACTATGAATAATAAAATTTTATTGATAAATGATTTAGCGGGGTATGGAAAGGTGGCATTGTCGGCAATGATACCGGTGCTTTCACATATGAAATATGAGATATTCAGCCTGCCAACAGCAATTGTTTCTAATACTCTTGACTATGGTAAATTCAATATTCTTGATACAACGGAATATATGAAAAACACACTTGATGTATGGAAACAGTTAAATTTTGAGTTTGATGCCATATCAACAGGATTTATTGTTTCAAAAGAACAAACGGAACTGATAACCGAATTTTGTAAGGAAAAATCATCAGAGGGAGTTACCATATTTACAGATCCGATCATGGGTGATGAGGGAAAACTGTATAACGGAATATCTCAGGAAACAGTTGAGCTTATGAGAAAATTAATATCTGTTTCTGATTATACAGTGCCTAATTATACAGAAGCTGCGTATCTTGCGGGCTGCGATTATCATGAGGAGGGAGTGGAACAGACGGAACTTGAAGATATTATAAATAAATTCAGAAAGTTTGGAGCAAAGTCAGTTGTTATTACAAGTGCAAAAATCAAAAATTCTGACTGCAAATGCGTTTTCGGTTATGATGATAAAACGAAAGAGTATTTTAAGATTGATTTTGAAGAAATTCACGCAAGATTTCCGGGAACGGGAGATATTTTCTCGGCTGTGTTTATGGGAAAAATATTGGATGGATGCAGCCTGTATGATGCTACTGAGCGTGCCATGACATCAGTGAGAAATATGATAAAACGCAATATGCAGATTTTAGATAAATATAAGGGAATACCAATTGAAACCTGTCTGGAGGAGATTGATTGATGAAAAGACCGAAGATTAGAATAACGCTTATTGATCAGAAAGGAACCGTCGGCTGCCATCGTGGACATAAGATCGGTGATTGCTATGATTTTGATACGGAGAGAGGAAAGCTGTGTCCCATGGCGATGCATGTAGCATTTCCATATGTGGATATATTAAGATATGGCGGCAGTATTCCCGGTCAGGAGAAAGGAACGGCGGTATTTGCCTGCCCGGATGTTGACACGCTCAATGTGTTTAAGATTAAATGTGTTGAGGAAGATTAATACGCATTAATAACCACTCATGCCTGAAATTAACCGTTCGTGCACAAATTATTGCTGATAAATATTTTGATGGGAGGATGGTTTTTACTCTGATAATAATGGTAATAATTTTGTTGATTTTGACACCTTTAGGAATTGCTGTAGATAAAAAGATTGAAGCTTATTTTGAAAATAAAATAGAACCTTAAATTCCAGTTTGTGGAGGTTAAAGATGAAAGATTTTATATTTATTACCGGAGCGAGTGGAGTGGGCAAAACTACCTTGCGTAACGGATTGCTTGTGCACTATAAAACAACCTGTGTAGAGCAGCATATGATACCGGAGTTCATTTCACGGGATGGTACAGAGCCGATGACAGGAGAACTAGAAGAACTTACTTGTTGGGAAAATCAAGTTGCAATGCTTATGTATTTTCGTAAACTTGGTTATAAAAATATAATCGCTTCTGATATTGACGATTTAAGAACCGCAGATATTCCTATTGTTTTTAAAGGAACTGATTATATTACGATTAAACTTATATCAAGTGATTTGAAGCAAATTCATGAACAGATGAAAAATCGTCCTAATAATGGGCTTATAGATTATGAATTGCAGGAAAAAATGAACGACAAAAACATTAAAAGAAGTCCCCTCGTTAATGAAGTGGAAATCGATGTTGCAGGAAAATCAATCGAGGAAGTGCTTGAACAGGCTATAAATATTATAGAGACTACACCTTCTAAATTTGAATATGAATACACAAAGCCACCAAAGGAGATGTTTTATTCCTGGGTTTTTGCAAATGGGTTAAGATGATTATATTGCAGAAATGAAAAACAATTACATATTATGAGGTATGGATGTTTAGAAGATTTTCGGGTGAATATTAAGAATTTATCACAGGAAATGAAATGGTTTTGTGATGATTATAAAGATGTATGTAAGCAGTTAGGTATTAAATATGATGATAAAATTTCCAATGAAATAATGAATAATTGGAATAATGAAATAGATATAGTAAGTTAATAAATAGTGTTCGGAGTGATAAAACAGATATGGATTATATTAGGGATAGGAAAAGCAATTTTTCGTTTAGCTTGCACGATAGCAGGATAGTACAGATTGAAATTGATGAAAAAAAATTATCTTTGAAGATGGATCGAATATTTCAATATGCCGAGGATGAAGAAAAATGGTATCAGGGAACAATTGAATTTACAAAGATTGATAAAGAGGAGTGCGATATTATGGTGTTTAACACTCCGTATGGGTATGAAGGTGTGAAGACTTTTTCTGGAAAAGAATTGTCTTTTGAGGAATTTAAGGAGCAATACCTTGATGCAGAATTTGAAATTGTTACAGAGGGATATTGTGGATATGATACAATTTTTCAGGGGTACATATGGCAATGTGAAGATGCTCCTCTTTTTGGAATCATGAGAATATGGAATATGGGTGATATGATATATCGAATTTAACAATTTCCAATTGAGTAAACACATAATTTAAGAGCTCTATTACATGTTATAATTTATTATTAAATTCTTAGCAAATACATATAAATACTAACTTTTCTGTATGTGTGCTTTTCCTTATGTGTTCCCTTGTGTTATATTGTTTCACAAGGATTTGCGAACCCTCATAAGGGCAAAAAAAGTAGAGGTGAAAGACTTAGTGTTTGTTATAGAGGGGTTACATGGAGAAAAATTTTATCGGGTAGATTTGGGATTTTTATGTGAATATATAGGAGAACTGGAAAATGCCATTTTGCAAAGTGATACAAATCAAGTTGGATATGACTGGTTAGATATTAAGACATTAAATACAACACCGTTATATCCGTCAAAATTACGCCGACAGATTATGAATTTGTATGAAGGAAAAGCGTATAAAGTGTATTTAGGTAATGAAGAAATTGGAGCACCAGAAGTAACAGACTAAATAATGAAGGGACTTGTTTATGAGAAGAGTGATACCAGCTAATAAAGTAAGTCATGATTATGAGAAAATATTGAGTGAGTTTGTGTCAGCCTTAAAAAATAGATTAGGTGAGTGTTTATTAATGGTTTATTTGACTGGAAGTTATGCGAGAGGAGATGCAAATGATAATTCGGATTTAGATGTGTTCTGTGTTTTTAGTACAATAAATCAATATGTCTTAGAAACTGTTGGGAATTGTGCAAGAAACACATCAATCCCTTATGATTTGTTGGAGATAAATACTCAAAGCCTATCCGTAGACGAATATAAAAGTAAAATATTTGGAGAGTGGTCAGAATATGCAGTTACAGAACTAAATAGTGTTTTATTGTATGGTGAGCAATTGGTAGAAATTGAAAATATAAATGAAAAAATACAGTTATCTTATAAGAAAAATTTGGCAAATATTTTAATGAGTGTCCGCCATTATATATGTGTTGATGAGCCTAAGGAATTACTAACACACAAAAAAATTTCTACATATATTTTGAAACCACTTATGTTTGCATTAAGGCAAGAACGCTTTTGTGCAACAGGCGTTTATCCCTTGACGATAGAAAGTTTATTAGAATCCTATCAAGATGATAATAGAATTATGGTTGAATACTTTCTAAATGAGGAAAGATTTGAAACGGATATTTTGTCTAATCATAAGGATGTTCTTATGTTGCTTCATAATAAAATACAAAATTTTCTTGAAAATGATTTATAATTAGCGAGTTGCTCTTTAGCCAAAACTTGTTAATTAAATATAAATATGCTATGCTTAAAAATAATTATAGCTGTTTATTCTATATTAAGGGGGCGGTATTGAATATGAAATATAATCTGTCAGATAGAATATTGAGGGAACTTTCCGGTTTTGCACAGAAGTATTCTGTCAATAAAATTATATTATTTGGTTCCCGTGCAAGAGGTACAAACACAGAAAGAAGTGATATAGATATTGCGGTATATGGTGGAGATTTTGATGGGTTTTATTGGGATGTAAAGGAAAAAGTACATTCGCTCCTGATGTTTGATATTGTGCAGGCAGATGCGGCAATTTCAAATGAATTGAAACAGGAAATAGAAAAGGATGGTGTCACAATCTATGAAAAAACTAGATAACTTTTCAAATTGTTTGTCCGTGTTGGAAAATGCGGATTTTAAACTTGCAGAAATGAATGATATATACCGAATAGGGATTATTGGGCAGTTTAACCTTACCTTTGAACTTGCCTGGAAAGCATTACAGGAAATTATGAAAATGCACAGTGTGGAGGGAGCATCTACAGGCTCTCCGCGTGAAATTCTACAGCTTGGTTATAAAATTGGATTTATCAATGATTCCGAGGTATGGCTTCTTATGTTAAAAAAACGCAATACCTCTGTCCATATATATAATGAAGATGAAATTGATGAAATGATTATGCTGATACATGACAGTTTTATTCCGGCTTTTATTGTTCTTAGGGATACGCTGGTAAAGAAGCTGGATGAAGCTGAAAGCGATTGGATATAAGACAGACGCAGACCATATTTTTGTGACTTACAATTATCTTGGGATGATTTTCAGAAGTACATTGAGGTTATATGTATATCATGATATAATCTGTGTATAATATTGGCAGAGGTGATACAGTGACTCTTTCATACGAGGAGTATAAAAATATGAAGTCGCGTATAGAGTTACTTGAAATATTAGCCGAAGCGGATGACGATGTAAAAAATGATAGGGTTGCACCTGTTGCTGAAACATTTGATGACTTGCGTAAAATACTTCTGTAGGGCTGATTATGAAATATACGGTAATGCGAACTGATACGGCAGATGCAGGCATTAGAAAGATTATTTTATATATTGCTCAAAAACATCAGTTATTATATTGCATGAAAGATTGATATTATTAGCAGTAATAGGAACAGCTTTTACTTTGGCTGGGCTGGTACTGTCAGAATACAGGGGGAAAGTGCCGTTGTAGTTATATTTATATGTGTGGTACAATGATATAAATTAAAAATAAGAAGACATGGAGATGAGAAAATGAACATTAGGAGAGCAAAAGAAAAAGATATATCAAGACTTATTGAATTATTGGAACAGGTGCTTCAAATCCATGCAGATATAAGACCGGATATTTTTATTCCGGGGACAACGAAATATACAGATGATGAACTTAGGGAAATGTTGAAAGATGATACAAAACCTGTTTATGTTGCTGTTGACGAGAATGATGTATGTCTCGGATATGCCTTTTGTCAGTTAAAAAAACAGCCATTTTCAAATAATATGGTACAGTTTACATCATTATTTATTGATGACTTGTGTGTCGATGCCAAAGCAAGAGGGCAGCATATAGGTGAGAGTTTGTTTGAATATGTAAAAAGTGAGGCGAAACGCTTAGGCTGTTATGAAGTGACACTCAATGTGTGGGCGGGAAATACCTCGGCAGAGAAATTTTATGAAAAAATGGGACTGAAAACAAAAGAAAGACAGATGGAATATATATTGTAAAAAGTGAGCTAAAGAAAAAGAGCAATCATCTGGGATAATAAAAATTTTACTTTCGGAAACAAAAAAATTTCTCTTGACATATGTTAAAATAGGACTATAATAAGTTATTGAAAATACAAAAAAATATGTTCACCAAAATTCGTTGATGAGAACAATGCCTTATTTAGAGTTATTTACAGAGAGCCTGTGGCTGGTGTAAACAGGTAATGACCGGATTTAGGATATCCTCTCTAAGAAGCGGGTTGAAAGCAATACAGAATATCTGGTAATATATAATATTTAACAATATATAGTGCTTAGCGATACATGATATATAGTATTTAGTAATACAATAGTTATTTGTTATATTGTAATGTTAACCAAAGTATTGTTGGTAAACCTCGCCGGTGTCCACCGTTATATGGATAGCATATGTTGGTATGTAAAGAGCTGTGGCAGATGACCGCAGAAACAGGGTGGTAACGCGGATTATATTCGTCCCTTTTTTAGTCTATGACTAGAGAAGGGACTTTTTTAACGCTATCAAGGAAGTTCACACTTCTATTGCTTAGAGTAATAAGTGGCGGGTGGGGACTTGCAAGTAGCAGAGCGGATTGCAAATATCCGCTTGATTGCATCTATGAATCTTTTACCGACAGGAATTTTAGTGAACAGATTCTAAGGAGGAACTCATAATGAAAGCATTACAAAAAGTCAGTAAATTTTTATCGGATTATACATCTATTGTTGTTATAGCGATTGCAGTTATAACATTTCTTGTACCGGGAATGATGTCATGGGTTAATTATAAGCTGTTTGTTGATTTTGTAGCAAACAAATTTACAAATCAGTCTATCATTATCGGAATTATCATGTTTAGTATGGGTCTTACATTGACGGCACAGGATTTTAAAATATTGGCAAAAAGACCATTTGATATATGTGTTGGTGCAATCGCACAGTATCTTATAATGCCATTTCTGGCTTTTGGAATTACAAAGGTTCTTGGGCTTTCTGATGGAATCGGACTTGGACTTATACTTGTCGGATGCTGTCCCGGAGGTGTTTCTTCAAATATCATGTCATATCTCTGTGGTGGAGATGTAGCCTTTTCAGTAGGAATGACAACAGTGTCAACAATCCTCTCTCCATTTATGACACCGCTTCTTGTATCATATCTTGCAAGCGGAGCACATATTTCGATTAAGGCACTTCCAATGTTTGTTTCTATCGTTGAAACAGTAATTCTTCCGGTAGCAATCGGATTTTTACTCAATTATCTGTTTGGCAAGAAGAAAACTTTTATGGAATTACAGAAAATAATGCCTGGTATCGCCGTTCTTGGTCTTGCCTGTGTAGTTGGAGGAGTTGTTTCTTCACAGGGTTCTAAATTCTTTGAATCCGGTGTAGTGATATTTGTAGCTGTTCTTTTACACAACGGACTTGGTTATTTATTAGGCTATGGTGCAGGAAAACTTGTCGGAATGAATACGGCAAAAAAGAGAACCATCTCTATCGAGGTTGGTATGCAGAATGCAGGACTTGCAACTAATCTTGCAACAACAACGGCGCAGTTTGCTTCAACACCTGAATCTGCCATTATATGTGCGGTATCATGCACATGGCATTCTATCTCAGGAACACTGCTTGCAGGAGCATTTGCATTGAAAGATAAATTAAGCGGAAAAAAGCAGAATAATTAGAGAAACTAAAGCAAATTTTGAAAAACATAAAGCGGATGGCTGCATTTCTGTCGAAATGGAATGTGCCGCTGTTCAAGCTATGTGTGATTCCAGAAAACTTACTGCCTATTTCTTTTTACCTGTGGTGATTTGTTAGATGCACCTGAGTGGGATGACAGGATGAAGAAAAATCAGGTTAAGAACACGCAGCATGATTCGGGACATTTTGATATAGCTCTTGAACTTGCCCGTTATATTGTGGAATAGGGATATTGAAAAATCCTTATTAAAGAAATTTCGATAAAAAAATACATATTGGCAATAAAAAATATAAGTAAGTGAGGGGCGGAATTATCCGTCCCTTTAAATTTTGCATGATAAAGATATTTTGCACAGTAGAGAGATAATGTGTTATAATGCTGAAAAGATTAGGGCAGATAGCAATAAGTAATCGGTGTATTAATTAGGGTAAAATATTTTGCTACACTCTTATAAATATGTAGTAAATTGAGGGAAAAAATTAATAAATGAGAGAAGATTAAAAAATATGTTCCTCAGGCTTTAAATGGAGTTAAACATCTGATTGCTGTTTAGAACGAAAATAAAAGAGGTACAAGCATGGGGAAATATATAAAATGAATACTATATAATATAAAATGAAAGAGGTGCAGGTATGGAGAAAAATATAAAAAACGAATATCATATAACAGTAAATGACAATGTTTTTGGGACGAAGAATGTAGGATTTCATGCTGTGCTTATGTTTATTATGTGTTTTGCTGCACAGTTTATCATAGCTTGTATTCTTGAACAATTTAAAATTATCAGTAATGAACATATCAAGGATAATCTTCCCGAAATCGCACTGGTGATTTCAGTTATCATAGTTTGTGTGTATTATTATATCAGGGAAAAGCGGACAAATGGAGTCATGTGTTTGGAAGTCAGTTTCTTAAGTGATAATGTTAATATTTTGATAAATGGCAGGGAATATACAGTAAAATATGATGAGATTGCGGAAGTTGACAAAATGATGGTTATCGACCGCATACATGATGAAAAGGGCTGTTATAGAATGAAGATAAAATGTCATGGCAGGAGCAATCTTGAATTTGAAACGACAGCACAGGAATATGAAAAACATCTGGATTTTGAAGATACGGAATTGTTTGTTTTTTATGATGCGTGTAAGAGAGCAGGAATTAAGTGCTGTTAAATCAGTCTGCCTGACGGCAATACAAATTGGAAATGGCATGACTTTATGGAAATAAAAAAGATTAAAAAAGGCATTAAGTGTTTTAAAAGATGCCGGATATAAGATTATTGGCTAAAAAGGAGAAAAAGATGTATAAATTGATACTTGCGTCACAGTCACCGAGAAGAAGAGAACTTTTAAAAATGCTTGGGATTGAGTTTGATATTAAGGTTTCAAACTGTGAGGAGATAATCACGAGCAGTGAACCGGCTCAGGTTACGATGGAACTTGCAAAACAAAAGGCTTTGGCAGTTGCAAATGAACTTGTAAAACAAAAGGCTTTTGAGACGGAAATTGCAGATGTGAGAGTGGCATCAGATGAAAAAAATAAAGAAAATATTATCATAATCGGTGCAGATACGGTAGTTGCAGCAGATGGAGAGATACTTGGCAAGCCAAAGGATAAGGATGATGCAAGGAGAATGATAAATAAAATATCGGGAACAAGTCATCAGGTATATACAGGGGTAGCACTTGTACTTGTTAAAGGTGCCAAGGCTGCCTGCATAGAACTTTTTGCCGAGAAAACAGATGTTGAAGTTTGTCAAATGAGCAGTCAGGAGATAGAAGACTATATAAACAGTGATGAACCGTATGATAAAGCGGGAGGTTATGGAATACAGGGTATATTTGGCAAATTTGTATCCGGTATCAGAGGAGACTACAATAATGTAGTCGGTCTTCCGGTGCACAGGTTATATTATACATTGAAAGAATGTGCAAAAAGTATCGCAGATATTTAAAGAATAATATACATTTTTAGCCTTAGAGTATAGAGGCATTTCTATATACAACCTTCTGACTATGTTGTATGCGGTTGTTGCAATAAAAATAAAAATTTGTTAAAATACATCATGAGGTGAGTTTTAGTGAAATGTGTAACTAAAAAAAGGGCTATCAGTTTTCTGATAATAATATTTTTAATAGCAGGAATGTGCTTTGATATTCCAAAGGCAGAGTCCTTTTTTGAGTACACAGATAAAGGAAAACATGAGATAATCAATATATCTGATACAATAAGCCAATGCCGGGATATATGCACGGATGAGCTTCTTAGGATTGGCGAAAATGAAAGTTATATAGTTCAGGAGATTATTCAGTCTATAAGATTAAATGCAAGGCAAAATTACAGAACACGTTTTTTGACGGGATATATTCGGGATTTAACTTATAATTTTGCTTACATGACTTATGTATCACTTACAATACTGTTATCAGGCATAATATTTTTCAGTATTACGGTGATAATGTATATACACGCAAAGGACGGCGAAAAACAAAATAATACCTTATAACCTGCATTTCGGGTTTTAAAGAAACAGACAAAAGCTTTGATAAGACAGTGTATCATATATACTTATGTCATGGCACTGTCTGGCATAAGTTGGTATGCGGTCTTTAGAAACGAAAAATAATCGGACAGTGCAGAATAGAGGTATTATTATGAATATAATCATGTGGATTGTTATTATCTTAGGCGGAATTTTAGGAATTGCAGTAACTCTCGGTACGGTAGCCGGTATGGTAGGTGTTATAATTTACAAGATATGCCGCAAAATAAGATATGGTATTTCACTGTATGATTGATAAATTTTGCACGAACTATGTAAATTAATACTTTTCGCATACAATGATTTTACATATTATTCAGTTAGTTATATAAGAAAAAAGTGTAGAAATATATTTA
>OGRR01000286.1_pt1 | contig 48265 bp, 37 predicted proteins | sample 1553511 | NCBI WGS metagenome assembly OGRR01 (sample SAMEA2580040, study PRJEB22360) | human gut metagenome | biome: human gut; feature: human-associated habitat; material: faeces | place: Denmark | collected 2008/2010 | reverse complement strand
CTGAGGAAATGGTGGATAACTCTTCCGATGCAACCATGGAAGATGTGGAAAACGCGGAGAACAGCGAGGATGCTTTCGGCGGAGCTGAGGAAGGAGTTTCAGAAGAAATCTCCAGTGAGGATGATCCGGAAGTATTATTGACAGAACTGATACCTGAAGAAGCAGGAGACAGTATGGAAGAAGAAAACGCAGAAGCTATGTCAGCGTCAGCTCCGGAGCTGACAGTGCCACCGACAGCGGGTCCGGAACCGACAGTGCCACCGACAGCGGGTCCGGAGCTGACAGTGACACCGACAGCGGATCCTGAACTGACAGTGACACCAACACCGGTGCCAAAAATAAACGTAAAATGGACCGGAGAAAAATGGGTAAGCCGCAGTTCTGTAAATGTGACACTTAAAGTTGATGCAAACGGAGCCTGCTACTACAAAGCTGTAGCGAGAAAAAAGGACGGAACATCTGTTGTTCCGAAGCTTGATATGGGTAGCTCTCGTGTGGTGGTTACCGCAAACAGAAGCTTTGTGATATATCTTAAGAATCTGGATATAGAGAAAGAATTTGATCTGTATCTTAAGGTACTGGGCACGGATGGCAGAACTAGCGGACTGAAAAAGTTAAGACTGAATTCCAGAGGGATTCGTCCAGCTTACAATGTGACATCGACACCTGAACCTACACTTACATCTGCACCTCCGGATTACGGTGTAACGCCGACACCGACCTATACACCTTCTATACCGGATGTCAGAGAAAGTGTCGTCAGAGGGCTGGATTCTCCGTTGAAATTTACTCCGAATAAATATTATAATTTTACCGTGACCGGTGCGGGAACTACAAATTCAAATCCCGGGCCCGGAGATGTGAAGTGGGTGCCGGTTTACTGGAGTACTTCACCAAATCCAACCGATAACAGGAAGAATACTACATGGCGGATCGGATCTGCCAAAGGAATAAACAAAGCCGCAACTTATAACATGTATATCTTTTTCCAGAAGTATGTTTATCAGAAATCTGCATGGAAAAAGATTGATGAAGTAAAGTCAGTCGTATACCAGTTCCGGTCCGCGGCCCTTACAACGGTAAAGCTTACCACGCCCGGGTTATCCGGCACTTCCAACAGCCCTGCCGGCATCGTCTTCAAATGGAAAAAAGCTGCAAATGCTTCCGGCTATAAGATTTATCGAAGGACCGGAAACAGCAGCAAGTGGGTCAATATCGCTACCGTAAGCGGAAGCAATACGCTGGTCTATACAGACGGATCAGTAAAATCAGGAACCATGTATACCTATACAGTCCGCGCATACAAGGGCTCTGCTTTAAGTGCTTATAACAAAAACGGCAGCCGGATCGTCCGTCTGACAGCTCCGGTGCAGTACAAACCGTCCAGCAAGGCTTCCGGGAAGCTGACTGTCCGCTGGAAAAAAGCAGCTGGTGCTTCCGGCTATCAGATCCAGTATGCGGCATCAAGGTCCATGAGAGGGTCCAGGACAGTGTCCGCCAGTGCACTGACCCGAACACTTTCCGGTTTGAAAAAGGGAAGCACTTATTATGTTCGTATCCGTGCATACAAAAAAGTGAGCGGAAAGACATATTACGGTGCCTGGAGCAGTGTGAAAAATGTAAAAGTAAGAAAATAAGATCTGTAATATCCCGCGGGATCCTCGAAAACAGGATCCTATGCGGGATATTTTCTGTTGTTCCTGACATGATTTGTTAAATAATTGTTCATTGTTTTTATAACAGGAAAGTGGTAGAATATATACCATATGTGATCCAGTATAACGGATATCAACAGAGAACTGGAATGATCCAAAATTGGACAGATCAGAGACAGCAGTCTTATTCGAATAAAATGATTGGAGCAGAAACATGAATGTTTTTTCAAAAGTATTTGGAACCCGCAGCCAGCGTGAGGTAAAACGTATCATGCCGCTGGTTGAAAAAACCGAAAGCTATCAGTCTCAGATGCAGCAGCTTACGGATGAGCAGTTACGAGACAAGACAAGAGAATATAAGAAACGTCTTGCAGAAGGTGCAACACTGGATGATCTTCTTCCGGAGGCATTTGCCACCGTACGTGAGGCAGCCAAACGTGTACTTGGAATGGAGCATTACCGTGTACAGATCATCGGTGGTATCATCCTTCACCAGGGCCGTATCGCCGAGATGAAAACAGGTGAAGGTAAAACTCTTGTTTCCACACTTCCTGCATATCTGAATGCCCTTGAGGGAAAAGGTGTCCACATCGTAACCGTCAACGACTACCTGGCAAAACGAGATGCTGAGTGGATGGGTAAGGTTCACGAGTTCCTTGGCCTGACTGTAGGCGTGGTACTTAACGACATGAAGCCGGAAGAGCGTCGTGCGGCATACGGATGTGACATCACGTACGTAACAAACAACGAACTTGGATTTGATTATCTTCGTGACAACATGGTCATCTATAAAGAACAGCTTGTTCAGAGAGATCTTCACTACTGTATCATCGATGAGATCGACTCTGTCCTGATCGATGAGGCACGTACACCTCTGATCATTTCCGGACAGAGCGGCAAGTCCACCAAGCTTTATGAGGTGTGCGATATCCTTGCACAGCAGCTGGAGCGTGGTGAGGCCAGTCATGAGATGACCAAGATGGCAGCCATCATGGGTGAGGAGGTTATCGAGACCGGTGACTTCGTTGTAAATGAGAAAGATAAGATCGTCAACCTTACCGAGCAGGGTATCAAGAAGGTTGAGAAATTCTTTAATATCGAGAACCTGGCAGATCCGGAAAACCTGGAGATCCAGCACAACATCATCCTTGCACTTCGTGCGCATAATCTGATGCACAAGGATCAGGATTATGTTGTAAAAGATGACGAGATCCTGATCGTTGATGAGTTTACCGGACGTATCATGCCGGGCCGTCGTTACTCCGATGGTCTTCATCAGGCGATCGAGGCGAAAGAGCATGTGAAGGTTAAGAGAGAGAGCAAGACTCTCGCAACCATTACCTTCCAGAACTTTTTCAACAAATATGATAAAAAAGGCGGTATGACAGGTACAGCCCTCACCGAGGAAAAAGAGTTCCGTGATATCTACGGCATGGACGTTGTAGAGATCCCGACCAACCGTGTAGTACAGCGTAAAGACCTTGACGATGCTGTTTACATGACAAAGAAAGAGAAATTCAACGCCGTTGTAGAGGCAGTTAAGGAAGCTCACGCAAAACATCAGCCGGTACTGGTTGGTACGATCACCATCGAGACTTCCGAGCTTCTCAGCAGAATGCTGAAGAGAGAGGGAATCCCCCACAATGTATTGAATGCCAAGTTCCATGAGCTTGAGGCTGAGATCGTAGCTCAGGCAGGACAGGCAGATGCCGTTACCATCGCGACCAACATGGCAGGCCGTGGTACCGATATCAAGCTTGACGATGTGGCAAGAGAGGCCGGCGGTCTGAAGATCATCGGTACCGAGCGTCATGAGTCAAGACGTATCGATAACCAGCTCCGTGGACGTTCCGGACGACAGGGAGATCCGGGTGAATCCCGTTTCTACATTTCCCTTGAGGATGACCTGATGCGTCTGTTCGGTTCCGAGAGACTGATGAAGGTGTTCACATCCCTTGGTGTTGAGGAGAATGAGCAGATCGAGCACAAGATGCTTTCCAATGCCATCGAGAAAGCCCAGGAGAAGATCGAGTTCAACAACTTCGGTATCCGTAAAAATCTTCTCGACTATGACCAGGTTAACAATGAGCAGAGAGAGATCATCTATGAGGAGCGTCGCCAGGTACTTGACGGTGAGAATATGCGTGATGCCATCTACAAGATGATCACAGATATCGTAGACAGCATGACAGACATGTGCTTTTCCGATGACATGGATTCTTCTGAGTGGGATCTTAATGAGTTCAACACTGCGATCACTCCGATCATCCCGATTCACCCGCTGACCGCAGAGAAGGTAAAAGGCCATAAGAAAGATGAGATCAAGCATATTGTGAAGGAAGAGGCTGTGAAGCTTTATGAAGCGAAGGAGGCTGAGTTCCCGGAACCGGAACAGCTTCGTGAGCTTGAGCGAGTTGTCCTTCTGAAATGCATCGACAGCAAATGGATGGATCACATCGATGATATGGAAATGCTCCGTCAGGGTATCGGTCTGATGGCATACGGCCAGAGAGATCCGGTTGTTGAGTACAAGATGAACGCATTCGAGATGTTTAACAGCATGATCAGCTCCATTCAGGAAGACACTGTACGTATGCTGTATCATGTTCATGTGGAGCAGAAGATCGAGCGTGAGCAGGTTGCTAAGGTAACCGGCACAAACAAAGATGACAGCGCAGGCCCGAAGAAACCGGTTCAGCGAAAAGAAGATAAAGTATACCCGAATGATCCGTGCCCATGCGGAAGCGGCAAGAAATACAAACAGTGCTGCGGACGTAAGGCTGCCAAGATCTGAGAAGGAAGATAAAAATAGTCTCACCCGGATGATGTGGTGGGGCTATTTTTTCTGGGATTTCTGTTACATAGGAACAGAGTACAGCGAATATTAAATAATAGTCATATAGACTTGTCTGATTTTTTATATGCTGCGTTGTCGTCAATCGCCGTAGCCACCGCTACGCTTCATTCTCCCGCCCTGCATATGAGAAAGTCATCCTGCGTCAATAGAGCAGATACTTAATTTTCGCTGTAAGAGAAGGGACATGATAATATGGCAATTATAAAAACTGCAATTCTTCAGACACATGTATATACTGATAAATTTCGCAATATCACCCAGGCAGCAGAACTTCTTGCCAGCCCGGAGCTTCAGGGGATCGATCTGGCAGTCCTGCCCGAAATGTTCTGTTGCCCCTACGAGAACAAATACTTCCCGGAATATGCGGAACCAGAGAGGGGATATACCTGGGAAAAATGTTCCCGACTGGCGGCAGAACACGGAATTTATCTCGTAGCAGGAAGTATGCCGGAGAGAGATGAAGCCGGCAATATTTATAACACTTCCTATGTCTTTGACAGAAATGGTCATCAGATTGGTAAGCACCGGAAGATGCATCTTTTTGACATTGATGTAAAAGGCGGTCAGTATTTTAAAGAATCCGATACCCTGACACCGGGAGACCAGGTGACGGTTTTTGATACAGAATTTGGAAAGATGGGCCTTTGCATCTGTTACGACTTCCGTTTTCCGGAGCTTGCCAGGCTGATGGTGGACGAAGGCGCCCAGGTAATCATCGTGCCGGCTGCTTTTAACATGACAACAGGGCCCCTTCACTGGGAGCTGATGTTCCGCCAGAGAGCCGTGGATAACCAGGTATACACCATCGGAGCTGCCCCCGCCAGAGACCTGAACGCCGGGTATCATTCCTGGGGCCACTCCATTGCCGCAGACCCCTGGGGAAAAGTCCTCATGGAGATGGAAGAAAAGCCGGACGTGGAGATAGTGGAACTGGATCTGGACGAGGTAAAAAAAGTCCGGGAGCAGCTGCCGCTTCTGAAGCACAGGAGAGGGGATATTTACGCCCTGACCACGTTTTCGTTGTAATTTCCATGCCCATATGGTATTGTATAAGACAGGCAGGAAATCCTGTATCAATATATAGAAAGAAGGTGAAGCTGTGGTTGAGTTAGATCAGTTCAAGAGTATTCTTGCAACATACACAGAGCCATTAGTGGAAGTGAGGGATTCACTTTGACCTCGCTAACAAAGAGCAGAAGGTCGAAGAATTAGAGCGCGAGATGGAGGCGCCTGATTTCTGGGATAATGCGGAAGCATCCCAGATGAAGATGAAACAGTTAAAGAGTCTCAAGGACGATATTGAGACATACCATAATCTGGAAACACAGATGGAAGATATGGAAACCATGATCGAGATGGGATATGAGGAGAATGATCCAGAGATCGTCCCTGAGATCCAGGAAATGCTGGACGAGTTCCAGGCAAGCTTTGACAGCATCCGTGTGAAGACACTCCTTTCCGGAGAGTACGACGGAGAGAACGCCATCATCAAGCTGAACGCAGGAGCCGGCGGAACAGAGGCCTGCGACTGGTGCGGAATGCTTTATCGTATGTACAGCAGATGGGCGGAGAAGAAAGGCTTTGCGCTGGAGGTCCTGGATTACCTTGACGGTGATGAGGCCGGTGTGAAATCCGTAACCTTCCAGGTAAACGGAGAGAACGCCTACGGTTATCTGAAATCCGAGAAGGGTGTTCATCGTCTTGTACGTATTTCTCCGTTTAATGCAGCAGGAAAGAGACAGACCTCTTTTGTATCCTGTGATGTTATGCCGGATATCAAGAAGGATCTGGACGTAGAGATCAATGACGATGATATCCGTATCGATACCTACCGAAGCAGTGGTGCCGGTGGACAGCATATCAACAAGACATCCTCTGCGATCCGTATCACCCATTTTCCAACAGGAATCGTGGTACAGTGCCAGAATGAACGTTCTCAGCACATGAACAAGGACAAGGCTATGCAGATGCTGAAGGCCAAACTGTATCTGCTGAAACAGCAGGAAGCCGAGGAGAAGCTTTCCGGCATTCGAGGCGAAGTGACAGATATCGGCTGGGGAAACCAGATCCGTTCCTATGTCCTGCAGCCATACACCATGGTAAAAGACCATAGAACCAATGAAGAAACCGGTAATGTTGACGCAGTTCTGGACGGTGGTATTGACATTTTTATCAATGCATATCTGAAATGGATCGCGCTGGCGAAAAAGAAAGAATAACATTACTGTCACGGAACCCCATAAAGACAGAGAAAAGGACTCCGCAGGCAAAAAAGCGCTTGTGGAGTTTCTTTTATTATGATAATATATCTCTTGTACAAAAACAGTTGTCTTTATGAAACGGACAGGAGGCTGCTGGCCACAATGTGAACAGCAGTTAGAGAGGTTGCTATGCAGAAACAGGTTGAAAAGAAAAAATACTATGTAGTAAGAGAACGGGCAGTGCCGGAGGTACTTCTCAAGGTGGTTGAGGCCAAGAGACTGCTGGAATCCAAACGGGTGGCTACTGTTCAGGAAGCTGCTGAAAGGACCGGGATCAGCCGCAGTTCTTTTTACAAATATAAGGACGATATTTTTCCTTTCCACGAGGAGACCAAGGGAAAGACCATCACCTTTATCATTCAGATGGACGATGAGCCGGGGCTTTTATCAATGGTGCTGCAGACGATTGCCCGTTTTCACGGTAATATCCTGACCATACATCAGAGTATTCCCATTAACGGAGTCGCAACGCTGACGCTGAGCGTTGACATCCTTCCGGGAGAAGGCGACGCAGAGGCTATGGTGGAGGATATTGAGCAGAGAGACGGTATACACTATTTGAAAATTTTAGGCAGGGAGTAAGCATATGATAAACATAGCAGTATTAGGCTACGGTACAGTAGGAAGCGGAGTTGTTGAAGTCATCAACACCAATCATGAGAGCATTAACAAGAGAGCTGGAGATGAGATTAACATCAAGTACGTTCTTGATTTAAGAGATTTTCCGGGAGATCCGGTTGAGAAAGTTCTGGTTCATGATTATGAAGTGATTGTAAACGATCCGGAGGTAGATATTGTTGTTGAGGTTATGGGCGGGATCGAGCCGGCTTATACCTTTGTAAAAAGAGCGCTTCAGGCAGGAAAGAGCGTAAGCACATCCAATAAGGCTCTGGTAGCCAAGCATGGTTCCGAGCTCATGGAGATCGCAAAAGAAAAAAATATCAATTTCCTTTTTGAGGCAAGCTGCGGCGGCGGTATCCCGATCATTCGTGCACTGAATTCTTCACTGACAGCAGATGAGATCGATGAGATCACAGGAATCCTTAACGGAACCACCAACTACATGCTTTACAAGATGAGCACAGAGAACTGTGATTTTGATACGGTTCTGAAGGAAGCTCAGGCAAAGGGCTATGCAGAGGCAGATCCGACTGCAGACGTAGGAGGTGCTGACGCATGCCGTAAGATCGCCATCCTTTCTTCACTTGCATACGGAAAATTCCTGAATTACGAGGATATTTATACAGAAGGAATCACAAAGATCACACCGGCAGATATGGAATATGCAAAAGAGCTTGGCATGACTATCAAGCTTCTTGCCACAAGCCGCAGGATCGGAGATTCTTTCTATGCAATGGTAGCGCCGTTCCTGGTAGGCCAGAGTAGCCCGCTTTACAGTGTAAATGATGTGTTTAATGCAGTATTTGTGCACGGAAATGTTCTTGGAGATGCCATGTTCTACGGAAGCGGAGCAGGTAAGCTTCCGACTGCAAGTGCAGTAGTTGCAGATGTTGTGGATGAAGCAAAGCATCTCCACAGAAATATCATGACAAACTGGAGCAGCTATGCCTTGAAGCTTATGGATATGGATGAAGTTGAGGGACGTTTCTTCGTACGTGTGTCTGATACTACTATGGATGAAGTGGAAAAAGCTTTTGGTGATGTACAGACCATCGAGCCGGATGACCTTCCGGACGAATTCGGATTTATCACACCGGTGATGAAGCAGGCTGAATATTATGAGAAGATCAGCAAGCTCACCGGAAAAGTACTGGCAATGATCCGTGTAAAGGATTGATGTCGAAGGGAAGAAAAGAACATGTTGATTGTAAAAAAATTCGGCGGTACTTCTGTGGCAAACAAAGAGCGTATCTTTAATGTTGCCAGAAGATGTATCGAAGATTACAAAAAAGGAAACGACGTGGTGGTCGTGCTTTCTGCAATGGGTAAGTATACCGATGAGCTGATCACCATGGCAAAGGATATCAATGACAAACCTCCGAAACGTGAGATGGATATGCTTTTTACCATCGGAGAGCAGATGTCAGTGGCACTGATGTCCATGGCTATGGACAGTCTGGGAGTACCGGCTGTTTCTCTGAACGCCTTTCAGGTAGCTATGCACACAACAAGTGCACATAGCAGCGCACGCCTGAAAAAGATCGATGCGGCACGTATCCGCAGAGAGCTGGATAACCGCAGGATCGTTGTGGTCACAGGCTTCCAGGGCATTGATAAATATAATGACTATACCACACTTGGACGTGGCGGTTCTGATACCACAGCCGTAGCTCTTGCGGCAGCGCTTCATGCAGATGCCTGTGAGATCTATACCGATGTGGACGGTGTTTATACCGCTGACCCGCGTAAGGTTCCGAATGCCCGCAAGCTTAAGGAGATCACTTACGATGAGATGCTGGATCTGGCAACTCTGGGTGCGGGAGTGCTTCATAACCGTTCTGTGGAGATGGCAAAGAAATACGGCGTGCCGCTGGTGGTACGTTCCAGTCTCAACAACAGCGAAGGAACTGTGGTAAAGGAGGAAGTAACAGTGGAGAGAATGCTGATCAGCGGTGTTGCTCTGGATACAGATGCAGTACGTATTGCTGTGATCGGACTTAAAGATTCACCAGGAGTGGCATTTAAGCTTTTTGATACCCTGGCTAAGAAAAATATCAATGTGGATATGATCCTTCAGTCTATCGGCCGTGCCGGAACCAAGGACATTTCCTTTACTGTTGATAAAAATGATTTGGACGATGCAATGGGTGTTCTGGAAGCTAACCAGGCACGCATCGCTTATTCTGAGCTTCATGCGGAGAAAAACATTGCCAAGCTTTCTATTGTAGGAGCAGGTATGATGAGCAATCCGGGTGTTGCTGCAAAAATGTTCGAGAGCCTTTACAATGAGGGTGTGAACATCAATATGATCGCAACATCTGAGATCCGTGTGACGGTTCTCATTAACGAGAAAGATGGCGTACGTGCCATGAATGCGGTACATGATGCGTTTAATCTTGCAGACTAAACAGATGTGAAATATGAGAATATGATATATCTGAAGTAAAAAATGACGGGGCGGAGGCTTGGATGAGTCTCCGCCTTCTATAACGAAGGGATACAGAATTATGAGAAAAAATCTGAAGGGCTGTAAGAAGCTGGCAGGGGAAACTCTGGCCGGTAATTTTACGGTCCCTGTGATCGGGAGTATTGCGGTTGCGGCGATGAGCGCAGTTTCAAGCTATATTTCCACAGCACTTTTTCCGGGAGATTCCCTGTATGCGATCATTGGAGGAGAGGTATTCAGCTTTGTCCTTTCTCTGGTGATCTGTATTTTTTCCGCAGGACTTTACCGGATCTATCTGAATATTTCCAGAAGGGAAACCTACTCTTTCGGAGACCTTCTGTACTTTTTCAGCCATCAGCCGGATCATGTGATCGTGGCATCCTTTGTGCTGGCATTGATCAATCTGGTGACATCACTTCCACTGGCGTGGTTTTCTTTTACAAGCAATATGGGAAATACAACGGAGGAGCAGATGAACTGGGCAGTAACTTACATGCTGCTCACACTTCTCGGGTTCGCGCTGAACCTGCTGGTAGCTATGCCGTTCACCATGAGCTATTACATTTTGTCCGATAATTCGGACATAAAAGGAGTGCAGGCACTGAAAGCTAGTGCAAAGCTTATGAAGGGACATTACTGGGAATATATGAAAATGCTCTTAAGTTTTGTTCCGTGGATCATTTTTTCCATATTTACATTGTATCTGGCACTGATCTGGCTGGTGCCTTATATAGAAACCTGTATGGCAGTTTTCTATCGGAATATTTCCGGAGAGTTTGATGAACCTCCGGTGGATTCTTATCCTCCGGTAACTCCGATCCCGCAGTTCCACGATGAAACCGAAGCCTGATCGCCTTCCGGGAGGATGTTTTCCCTTTCCGGGAGGATGCTTGAAACGCAGGTGATGCCCTTTCCGGGGGATGCTTGAGACGCAGGTGATGCCCTTTCCGGGGGGATGCTTGAGACGCAGGTACTTTCCCTTTCAGGGGGACCATTTTGGCATGGGCAGGTACGAGGGGGAAAGCACTCAAAGTTGCGAAGCCCGCTTTTCCCCCTCGAGCTCCCCCTTTCCGGGCACGCAGTTGCTGCAGGCTGTGGTAATACGTGAAGATATTGGAGGGGCGATGGATTCTACTACGTTGGCTGTGGAAGGTTGAGCCGATTTATGCTGACGTAAATATATTGGCGAAGCCTGTTCCTGAATAACAGCGATACACCACAATCCAAAGAACAGGCCCGCTACGCAGGCCACTTTCCCATTCAGCCAGAAGCGATAAACAGTGCAGAAGTAATAATCAGCGCCGAAGCAATAAACAGTGCAGAATCAATAATCGGCTCAGCCTGCTACTGCCAGTGCAGCAGAATACAAGACAGAATCAATAATCGGCTCAGCCTGCTACTGCCAGTGCAGCAGAATACAAGGCAGAATCAATAATCGGCTCAGTCTGCTACTGCCAGTGCAGCAGAATACAAGGCAGAATCAATAATCGGCTCAGCCTGCTACTGCCAGTGCAGCAGAATACATGGCAGAATCAATAATCGGCTCAGCCTGTCACTGCCGATACAGCAGAATACAGGACTGAGCCGATACACTTACACATTCCACAACGCATCACAGCGGCGTGGCCAGGAGGGGAAGAGCGCGAGAAGGGGAGACGGCCTTCGCAACTATGAGTGCTTCCCCTTCTCGCAAATTACCCACTTTCAAAAAGTGAAAACTATAATCCAAAAAAATCAAACCATCCAATTTCCTCACACTTCAAAAAGTGAAAACTATAATCCAAAAAATCAAACCATCCAATTTCCTCACACTTCAAAAGGTGAAAACTACAATCCCAAAAAATCAAACTATCCAATTTATCTCACTTCAAAAAGTGAAAACTATAATCCAAAAAAAATCAAACCATCCAATTTCCTCTCACTTCAAAAGGTGAAAACTACAATCCCAAAAAATCAAACTACCCAATTTATCTCACTTCAAAAAGTGAAAACTATAATCTAAAAAATCAAACCACACAATTTCCCCTCACTTAAAAAAGTGAAAACCATAATCCAAGAAGCAAACCACATAATTATAGATTCAAAGGAAGTCGTCCCACAACCTCCTTTGTCAACCCACCTATGAGAATCCCCGCCAGGACACCTGCTACCAGCAGTGCCGGTGCATAAACCATCAAACTCGTATTGCTCACCACGATCATGGCAACGATCAGCTGCCCGATATTATGTGTGACACCACCGGCCACACTGATACCGATCAGACTGAAGCCGGAATGTTTTTTCAAAAGATCCATCACAGTCAGGCTAAGCGCAGCGCCAGCCAGACTATACAAAATACTGAACAGATTTCCAAACATAAATCCGATCACCAGGATTCTGACAACGGACACGAGAGCCGCTTCTTTTACAGAATATCGGTCCAGTATAAAAAGCACCGCCAGGTTTGCAAGCCCGAGCTTGATACCCGGAATCCCTGTAAATACAGGGACCAGAGACTCCACATATCCAAAAATGATCGCTACTGCGGCAAATAATCCGAGATAAGCTGTTTTTCGTTTCATAAATAAATCCTTTCATTTGTTGCAGGAATATCGTTGCAGAAACAGCACAGACAGAATACCGTCTGTCAGAGAAAACTCTACGGAGAACACGTATTACGCATATTCTCCGGAAATTTTATGTCACCGCATCAATTTTAGGCGAACTATCCGAATCCGAATCCTCTGCAGTATTTTCCCCTTCTATCACAACCTTATTAGGAAGGCAGATGATGGAACCGCCGTGCTCGTCCACAGCCTTCTGTTTCATACAGTAATGATCCGGGCAGGTTGCTTCGATCATTGTAACTTTTCCATCTTTGATCTCGCAGACATTGGTGTCTCCGATGTGGATGATCTGGTCCTGGGAAAGCGAATAGCTTCCGAATTCTTTTCCGTCAACGGTAATACGGATCGTATTATGGGAACGTTTCCCCGCAATCTGAAAACCAAGCCAGAGAACCCCCGCCAGAATCAGGATCCCGGCAATAAAAATCAATTCTTTTTTCTTCAAAACAAATCTCCATTTCTGTTACAGATTCAGAAAAAATCATATCATAATCGAAATTAAAAGGCAAACATAAGTTAATGATATCTAACCATAATTCATACAGCTGTTCCCAACGGAAAGGGAGGAGTGGCGATGATTTTTCTTTTATAAAAGACATAAAACAGAAAAATTCATATTGGAAAAAGTTATAAACTACTAACAAAAGTGTAGACAAGAAAAAAAACAGGTGATATAATACCTAGCTGTAAGTTAGTATCATCTAATTTTACAAAAAAGATTAATCGAAACTAATTTATGTATATGGATAAAAACTATATAATTTATCCAAAAGACAGTTATACGCAGATTGAAGGAATAGATCGAGAGCATCTGACGTAGCAATATATGTTCGCATAGCCTGATGCAGCAATTTACAGAATTGTTAAAAATACAAGGGAGAAAAGAGATGAAAAATCAGAACTTTTATATGAGAGTGATCTCCTTACTGTTGGTGATCCTGGCTGTACTTTTTTATAACAGCAGCATGAAAGCCCAGGCAAATGAAAAAGAGATCGCGGCTCTGACAGATAAGGTAGATACACTTCAGGAGCAGCAGAATGAACTTCTCAGTGCGCTGGAGACGAGTTATGTAAATCGTATGCAGAATCAGGCAGCATCTGCAGAATCAGGCAGCAGTGATGCAGATGCAGTAGGCGATGACAAAACAACAGACACTTCAGACGGCAATGTATCCGATGCAGACGCAGAGGACACAGCAACCGCAGATTCCGATAATGTATATAAAGATGGAACCTATACAGGAGAAGCCGAGGGATACGGCGGGACCATTCAGGTGGAGGTGACACTTACCGGTGATGAGATCACATCCATCAACGTAGTCAGCGCCCCAGGTGAGGACAGTGCATATCTTTCACAGGCAGAGAGTGTGATCGATTCCATCCTGAGTGCTCAGAGTACAGATGTGGATACCGTATCTGGAGCAACGTTCAGCTCCACAGGAATTCTGAACGCAGTGGATGCGGCACTTGGAAAGGCGGAAAACTCATGAAAAAAAGACAGCGGGAGGTAAGGCTGATGCGTGCGGGAATACAGCTGGCATTTTTTATTGCCGCCCCGTCTCTGTTTTCTACAGCCTTTGCAGGGATCAAATCGATCTTTCTTGCCATTGCGGCCGGTCAGCCGGTGGAGTGGAATTCCTTTCTGACTGTAACGGCAGTGCTTCTGATCTTTACCTGCTTTTTCGGAAGACATTTCTGCGGATATGCGTGTGCATTCGGATCTTTCGGAGATGCCGTATATGAAGGCTTTTCCTGGATCCGGATGAAATGCTTTCACAAAAAAAAGAAACCGGTTCTTTCCGAAAAAATGGTTCACGGGCTTCAGAAAGTCAAATATATCGTACTGGCACTGATCCTGCTTTCCTGCCTTACAGGTGTATACGGAAAGCTTACGGGAACCAGCCCGTGGGATGTTTTTTCCATGCTCACGGCAGGACGGCTCCCGAACAGCAAATATCTGGTGGGAATTGTGCTCCTGGTGCTGATCATTGTGGGAATGTGTACACAGGAAAGGTTTTTCTGCCAGTTTCTCTGTCCCATGGGAGCGGTTTTTGCATTAATGCCAATCCTTCCGGGTGCACTGTTTCGGAGAAACCGTGAGAAATGTCCGCCGAAATGTGGTCTCTGTAAAAAAAGATGTCCTGCTCATCTGGATATCGACGGCGACACAGGCAGATCCGGCGAATGTCTTTGCTGTCACGCATGTGCCGCAGCCTGCCCGAGAAAAAATATTCATATTGGAACAATTGAGGAAAAATGATCTATGAGATATCAGGCTCTGAAAAAGAAAACTTTTCTGGCAGCAGTTACATTTACAGGAATTGCGGTGTTGTTTCCTGTGCTGTGCATGGCTGCTTCGGAAAATGATGTACAGACATATACCGATACAGATTTTGCAATGGATACTGTGGTATCAGAAACACTCTATACCACAGGTGACGATATAAACAGTAAGCTGACAGCTGTGCTGACAGATGTGGAGACGAACCTTCTTTCCTGGACCAATGAGAAGTCCCAGATCTATAAGGTGAATGCAGACAGCGGAAAAGATACGGAGATTTCCGACGAGCTTTCCGGATACCTGAAACGTCTTCTGAAGATCGCAGAGGATTCTGACGGAGCCTTTGACCCAACCATCGGGAAGCTGATCCGCCTGTGGGATATTGGAGGGGAAAACCAGAAAATTCCGGAAGAAGCAGAAATTAAGAATGTTCTGAAGGATTCCGGATATCAGAAGATTTTTCTTGACGGAAATACGGTCAACATGGAGGAGGGCTGTTCTCTGGATCTTGGAGCAGCGGGAAAGGGTATTGGCTGTGACCTGATCCTTAAAGAACTGGAAACAAAGAAGGATGTAACAGCAGCACTTATGAATCTGGGAGGAAGCAGTGTCATGACCTACGGAAGCAAGCCGGATGGTTCTTCCTGGAATGTGGCGGTGACAGATCCCAGAGCTGAAAATGAGGATGACTATCTTGGTGTGGTTGCTTTAAATGGTACAGAATTTCTTTCCACATCCGGAGATTATGAGAAATATTTTATCGAAAATGATGTAAGGTATCACCACATTATGGACCCGTCTACCGGCTATCCGGCAGAAAGCGGAGTGACCGGGGTAACGGTAGTCTGTGACTCAGGTCTGGAGGCAGATGCGCTTTCCACAGCATGTTTTGTGCTGGGGGTGGAAAAAGGGACACAGCTGTTGAAAGCTTACGGTGCAGACGGACTTTTTGTGGATGAAGACCATCATGTGTATCTCACTGAGGGGATGAAGGAGCGGTTCAGCCTGCTTGCGGATTCCTATAGTGTGGAGGATATTGCAGAGTGAAGCTGATCTCCCGGCGATCCGGTTTATGACTGTTTGGCAGGGGGAATGCTCATATCCGCAGTACTTGCGATAGTAAACCTGGAAAGGGTTCTATAAATATATCATATTTTTAGGAGGAATAAGCAATGCAGAAGTGGAATCTATTGAAAAAAACAGCTCCATGCATTTTAAGTCTTGCAGTGGCAGCAACAACCTTTCCGACCGCTGTAATGGCATCTGATCTTGATGCAGCCGTGGTTTCCGAGGCAGAGGCAGGAGATACGGAGGATTTTAGCACAGAGGAAACGGCAGAGGATACTGAAGCTGTAGCAGAAGAAGCTATAGAGGATGCTGCAGACATAACAGAAGAAGCAGCAGAGGATGCAGCAGTGCCAGAAGCTGCTGCAGACGAGACAGAGGATATCCAGCAGGAAGATACAGCAGAGGAAGCAGACCAGTTCTCTACAGGGGAAGAGGATTTCACAGAAGGCGATGAAGTGGCGGAAGCATTTTCCGATTCTGACCAGCTGACAGGCGAGTATCAGTACGTATATGCAGGACTTACCTGGGGTGAGTACTGGGCAGCAGAAGGCGTATATGCAGCTGGAGATACAAGCTCTTCAGAAGAGAAGGATTCACATAGTGAGTTTGATACAGGAGCTTTTGATACAGTAACAAGAGCGACTGCAAATCATGGACTCCACAGAGGAAGCTATCAGACAGAAGCTACGATCATTGCTGAAGACGGAACCAGATTCGACGTATCCTACTGGGAGGATAAAGGAAGCACACTTTATCTTACAGACGGTTCCAAGGTAAAATGGAACAGAGGCAGTATAACAACAGAAGATGGAAAAACCTATACGATGGGTCATTATGAGATATATGGTCTGAAATATGTTCCGGTAGCAGTTAAGACCGCAGATTTTGCAGATTTCTGCAAAAAGTATAATGTCGTACAGGATGGAGCTGTGCTCTCCGGAGGATACAGTGAAAACAATCTCCAGTATTACAAAGGCCTTGTGGCAGACGTAAATGCACAGACAAATGGTCTGAAATATGCGGAGAAAAATGGTGACGGCTTTACATTTACAGCAAGAAAATCAGACGGAACAGCTTCCGGTATCAAGGATCAGGCGTTAAAAACAGCAACAGAGATCAAGCCGAGTGTAAAAGCAGCAAGCGGAAGCTACGGCGAATTCCTCCGTGTGGATCTCAATGGAAATTATGGTGATCTTGGTGCAAATATGCAGGCTGTACGCTGGGATTATTATGGAGATGATTCCACATATACAAAATGCCTCGCTTCTTATGGAACCAAGTTTGCCGCAGATAACTGGATGCATAAAGCAATGGGAATCCAGCTTGGACTTACAAAATCTGCACGCTGCAAGCTTCCGGGAGGAACAGACGGAACAGGATACTGGAAACTGACAGTGTATGCTCTTGGATATAATGACTATACCTACAGCTTCCAGGCAACTGCAGAGAATATCGTAAATCCTACAATGGAGCCAACTGATTTTACAAGTCTTAAAACAGAAGTGGAAGCTGCAAAGGCTCTGGCAGAGGCAGATTACACAATTGCAACCTGGAAGTCCTTTGCCGGTGAGCTTCAGGAAGCAGAAGACATTCTTGCAAAAACAGATGCAAGTCAGGCTGAGGTAAATGAAGCACTTGAACATCTTCAGGGAGCAGAGAAAGAGCTTCAGAAGGTAACAGTTACACTTGATAAGATAGCAGCAGCTGTATATACAGGAAAAACAACGACTCTTAAGGCAACAACAAATGACAGCGATGCAGCAGTAACATTTAAGTCCGGCAACACAAAGGTTGCAACAGTAAGCAGCAAGGGTGTTGTTAAAGGCGTAAAAGCCGGAACAGCAGTTATCACAGCAAAGGTCGGAAATGCCACAGCAACCTGCAAGGTAACAGTAAAAGCTTCTACAATTAAATTCGCAAAGGCTTCCGTAACGATCTACAAAGGAAAAACAGCAACTGTAAAAGCAACTGCAACACCATCTGCAACTGTAAAATACACAAGCAGCAACACAAAGGTTGCAACCGTAAACAGTAAAACAGGTGTTGTAAAAGGAATCAAAGCAGGAACCGTTACGATTACAGCAAAGGCAGGAGCCCTGAAGACAACCTGCAAAGTAGTTGTCAAGAATCCTGCATTCAGTCTTGTAAAATCTTCTGCAACGATCAAAAAAGGTAAAACAACAACCATCAGATCCAAAGCAACACCTGCAGGCAAGGTTACATATACAAGCAGCAATAAAAAAGTTGTAGCTGTAAACAGCAAGGGTGTTGTAAAGGGAATCAAAAAAGGTAAAGCAACGATCACAGTGAAATGCAACGGAATTACAAAGAAATTTGTGGTAACAGTTAAATAATTTCACTGTTGAACCGAATGTGATCACAGATATCCAGAAGCCTCTGCCGCAGACATAGAGCAATGTCTGCGGCAGAGGTCTGCTGATTTCTGAAGAGCAATGTCTGACAGAGGCCGCAAGAAAAGAGGAGAGAGTAAGGAAGCATGGAAAAAGATCTGAAAGATAAAAAGCAGGAGGAAAAAAATACTCCGAAGATACCCTGGACCAAGCTGGTTCCTGCAGCTGCTGTGATTGCGGCGCTTGTGTTTTCAGGCATAAAGGCGAAGGGCTCTGATGGAGAGACAGAAGCAGTCGGGCAAGCAGAGACGACCGTAATGTCTGCTTCAGAGCTGGAAAAATATCTCGGGTATGAAAAAGAAAATACTGTTTCTGACAGCACAACTGCCACAGCTGAGAAAAACAGTACAACAAAAAAGAAAAGCTCATCGAAAAAAAGTTCAAAAAAAACAGCAGCGAAAAAAAGCTCAGGTACAAGAACGGTTTCCGAATCTGCAAAAAGCAATGCCGGCGCCGCAGGACAGGGAACCACGCAGACACCGGTAGCAAGCGTTCCGGCAGATGGATATAAGGACGGTACGTATGAAGGAAGCGGAACCGGATTTGGCGGGACGATCCGCGTGAGAGTAACAATCAGCGGCGGAAAGATTGCAGCCATAGATATTCTGGAGGCATCTGGAGAAACCGCGTCGTATTTTGCGTCAGCTCAGGGTGTGATCAGCAGGATGATCGCCGGAAATACACCGAATGTAGATGCAGTAAGTGGAGCAACCTATTCCTCCAACGGAATCATCCAGGCAGTTCAGAATGCCCTCTCCCAGGCAGCGGCAGATGGAAACAGCCAGCAGGTCACCCCTACACCTGCGGCAACTGCTTTACCAACTCCGACATCAGCTCCGTCACCTACAAAAAAACCATCCAAAAAACCATCTCCTACAAAGAAACCGGAAGATCCGGACAGTCCCAAAAAATATCTGGATGGTAAATATACAGCTTCGGCAAAGGGCTTCAATGGAGACGTGAAAGTAATTGTGACCATCAAGGATGGAGTGATCAAAGCTCTGAAACAGGAAAATACGGACACAAAGCAGTTTTTTGAAAAAGCATGGAGCGTGCTGGAGGAACAGATCATTGGTACGGATTCTGTAGATGATATTGATGCAGTCAGCGGAGCAACCTATTCCTCCAACGGAATTCTCAACGCTGTAAAAAAAGCTCTTAAAGAAGCGATCAATCCGGAGTATGGAAAGAAACCGACACCAACTCCGACAAAGAAACCGACACCAAAGCCAACAGCCACACCGAAACCTACGGCAACGCCGAAACCAACAGCCACACCGAAGCCAATAGAGACGCCGGCAGCAACCCCGACGCCGGAGCCGGACGACCCGGATGTGACGCCGGTTCCTGAAAAACCCAATGTAACTCCAACACCAGGGACAGATGAGCCGGATGCAACACCGGAGCCAACGGAAGCACCGGAACCGGTGGGAATGTACAGAGATGGAACGTATACAGGCTCGGCTTTTGGATATGGAGGAAAAACATATCTGACAATTACGATCTCAGGAGGCCAGATCGTATCCATTGAGCAGACAAATCAGGATACACCGGAATTTTTTGATCCTGCATGGAGCACGATCTATTCTCAGATCATGGCAAACCAGTCGGCGGATGGGATCGATACTGTCAGCGGAGCCACATATTCCTCCGAAGGGATCCTGGACGCTGCACAAAAAGCCCTTGCCCAGGCAAAGAATTAACCGGGTGAACGTTGGAGCAGCTATAAACATCTGAATCTAAGCCAATAATAAGAGGTGAAAGAAACCTCTGGACTTCTTGATTTTTTTTGAAGTTCAGAGGTTTTTTGCTAGGTTTCTGAAATTGCTTCTATAAATCGATAAAAAAATAACAGGAATGTATACAGAATAATATGAAAAATATCAGAAAATATAAGCGGTTTAAATAATTTGAAATGCAAATTAGCGTGGATTAACCTGAGAAATACAATAAAATTTTTATTGCACAGGGCAATATTTTATGTTATGTTTGAATGTGTGTAATTAAAGTTGTTATTAAAATGACAAACAATGCTGAAAGGAGAACAAATATGAGCAGTAAAATTACGATCATCGGAGCAGGAAGTGTAGGAGCAACTATCGCTTATACCTTATCACAGAGGAGTATTGCATCAGAGATCGTTCTGATCGATATTAACAAAGATAAGGCTGAAGGTGAGGTTATGGATATTGAGCAGGGAACCAGTTTCCGTGAGCCGATCTCCATCGTGGCAGGAGATTACCCGGATGCTGCAGATTCTGACATTGTGATCATCACTTCCGGTATTGCCAGAAAACCGGGACAGACTCGCATCGAGCTGACACAGACCAACGTCAACATTATGAAGAGTATTACTCCGGAGATCGTAAAGGTGGCTCCCAAAGCGCTTTATATTATCGTAAGTAATCCATGTGATATTATGACTTATGCATTTGCAAAGCTTTCCGGACTGCCGGAAAATCAGATCCTTGGTTCCGGAACCGCCCTGGATACGGCCCGTCTCCGCTGCAGACTTTCTCAGCACTACGGTGTATCTGAGAAAAACATCCACGCCTATGTATTCGGAGAGCATGGAGATACTTCCTTTGTACCGTGGTCCAGAGCCTTTGTTGCAGGTGCGACCCTTGATGAGTTTGACAAGATCGTTCATGAGGATCAGAAAGATCTGCAGCCACTTGACAGAGAAGAGGTTCTGGAGTATGTTCATACTTCAGGATCAACTGTGATCGCCAAGAAGGGTGCTACATTTTATGCGGTAGCCGTATCTGTTTGCAGACTTTGCTCGCTTCTTCTTGCAGCATCTGATACAATAGTCAGTGTATCAACCATGCTTCACGGAGAGTACGGTGTTGAAGACGTATGTCTTAGTACCATGGCTTCTATCGGACCGGAAGGTGTAAAACGTATCGTTCGTGTTCCGCTGACCGAGGAGGAGACAGAGAAGCTTCATGCGAGCGCCAATGCTCTGAAGGACGTGATCGCACAGATTGATCTTTGATAAATGTCAGAAGCTGTGTAAAGAGGAAAAAGCAGCCTCAGGCAAATTTGAAACAACGGGAGAAAGATAAAAATGGATATTATTCAGGTAATTACCAGAGAATTGAACGTTGAGAAATGGCAGGTCGAGGCAGCGGTTAAGCTGATCGATGAAGGCTGCACCATTCCTTTTATTTCCAGATACCGTAAGGAAGCAACCGGTACACTGAACGATGAACAGCTTCGTAATCTTAATGAGAGACTTACTTATTTAAGAAATCTTGAGGATAAAAAGGCTCAGGTTCTGGGCAGCATCGAGGAGCAGGGCAAGCTGACTCCGGAGCTGAAGAAACAGATCGAGGCAGCGCAGACACTCGTTGTGGTAGAGGATCTTTACCGTCCGTACCGCCCGAAGCGCCGTACACGTGCCATCATCGCCAGGGAAAAAGGTCTGGGACCTCTGGCCGACATCATCCTTCTCCAGATGACGAAGAAACCTCTTGAAGAAGAGGCAAAAGCATTTCTTTCTGAGGAAAAAGAAGTCAAAACTGTGGAAGAGGCCATCAGCGGTGCCAGAGATATCATTGCAGAACACATTTCTGATGAAGCAGATTATCGTATCAGTATCCGTAAGAGAACAATGGATAAGGGAACTATATGTTCCACCGCAAGAGATGAGAAGGAGCAGTCTGTATACGAGATGTATTATGACTTTGAGGAGCCGGTGAAAAAGCTTGCAGGTCATCGTGTCCTTGCTCTGAACCGTGGTGAGAAAGAGAAATTCCTTACTGTGAAGATCCTTGCACCTGAGGAAGAGATCATCCGTTATCTTGAAAAACAGGTGATCGTCCGCGATAATCCATACACTACACCGGTTCTGAAAGAAGCCATTGAGGACAGCTATAAACGTCTCATCGGACCGGCTATTGAGCGTGAGATCCGAAGCGCCCTTACAGAGGCAGCAGAGGACGGTGCCATCCATGTCTTTGGCAAAAATCTGGAGCAGCTTCTCATGCAGCCTCCAATTGCAGGACAGGTAGTTCTTGGCTGGGACCCTGCCTTCCGTACCGGATGCAAGCTGGCAGTGGTAGATCCTACCGGAAAGGTTCTGGATACCACAGTTATTTATCCCACAGCACCAACCAATGAGACCAAGATCCGTGCCGCAAAGGAAACCCTGAAAAAGCTTATCAGCAAATATCATGTGACACTGATCTCTGTAGGAAACGGAACGGCATCCAGAGAATCCGAGCAGATCATCGTGGAGCTTCTTAAGGAAATCCCGGAAAAGGTCCAGTATGTTATCACCAACGAGGCAGGTGCTTCTGTATATTCCGCAAGCAAGCTTGCCACGGAAGAATTCCCGAATTTCGATGTTGGACAGAGAAGCGCCGCATCCATCGCAAGACGTGTACAGGATCCGCTTGCAGAGCTTGTAAAGATCGATCCGAAATCCATCGGTGTCGGTCAGTATCAGCATGATATGAACCAGAAAAAGCTGGGAGAAGCCCTTAACGGCGTTGTGGAAGATTGTGTAAACAAGGTCGGAGTGGATCTGAATACTGCGTCTGCATCCCTTCTGGAGTATATTTCCGGAATCAGCAAGGCCATCGCAAAGAATATTGTAGCCTACCGTGAGGAAAACGGCCGTTTCCAGACAAGAAGAGAACTTCTTAAGGTTGCCAAGCTTGGTCCGAAAGCCTTTGAGCAGTGTGCAGGTTTCACACGGATCACAGGAGGCAAAAATCCTCTGGACGCAACCAGTGTCCATCCGGAAAGCTATGACGCAGCAAAAAAACTCCTGGAAAAGCTGGGCTACACACCGGAAGATGTGGCAGAGCGTAAGCTTACCGGTATTTCTGGGCAGATCCGCGATTACGGAAAACTGGCAAAGGAGCTGGAGATCGGAGAGCCAACCTTATGTGATATCGTAAAGGAATTGGAAAAACCTGCCAGAGATCCACGTGACGAGATGCCGAAACCGATCCTCCGTACCGATGTCCTGGATATGAAGGACCTGAAAGAAGGCATGGTCCTCAAGGGAACTGTCCGCAATGTTATTGACTTCGGTGCTTTTGTGGATATCGGTGTGCATCAGGATGGCCTGGTCCATATTTCCGAGATGAGCGAGAAATTCATCAAACATCCGCTGGAAGCAGTCAGTGTGGGAGATATCGTGGATGTCCGTGTTCTTGGTGTTGATATGAAGAAAAAACGGATCAGCCTTTCCATGAAGGGAATCAGTAAATAAAGAGAAAAACTGAGTAAAGAGAAGCAGGCAAGTATATTCTGCAGCATTCTGCGGCGGATTACCGGACCGATATACAATAAAGCTATAACAGAAATACAGCAGTGGTTTATACCCTATACTTTATAGAACCGGAGAAATCAGGTTTACAGGGAAAAACCACTGCTGTATTATTATATTACCAGATGCGGATTATAGGAAATGCTTATATCAGAAATAAGCTTTGAAGCTCATAGATCGATCCGCATATGTATATCGAATGATCGATCAGACAGGAGGGATTATATTTGGATAGTACTGTACAGACCGTGCAGGAGGTCGGAAATCAGGTAAGCCAGTACAGGCAGATGTTTGAAAATTATCTGCCGGACATCACGAAATTCGGAATCAAGGTTGTTCTGGCTATTGTTGCTTTCTGGGTAGGAAGCACGGTAATTAAATGGATCGTAAAGTTTGTGAGGAAATCACTGACAAAATCCAGGCTGGATACAGGAGTGGCACAGTTTATGTCCTCACTGGTCAAGATCGTACTTTACATACTCCTGATCTTTAACATATCCATAAGCTTTGGAGTAAAGGAATCATCTCTGGCAGCACTTCTCGGAACTGCAGGTGTTACTATGGGTCTTGCCCTCCAGGGCGGACTTGCCAACCTGGCAGGAGGTATGATGCTTCTTCTGTTCAAGCCTTTCCAGGTAGGGGATTACATCATCGTTAACGGACAGGACGGAAGCGAGGGAACGGTAGCCAAGGTCGAGATCTGTTATACAACGCTGTTATCCATTGATAACAAGCACATCGTGATCCCGAACGGTACTCTTTCCAATGTGACCATCACCAACGTAACAGCAAGGGATCAGCGAAGGCTGGAGATCAAAGTGGGGATCTCTTACAATGCAGATATCCAGAAGGCCAAGGATATCCTGGAAGATATCCTCACCGAGGATCCGGATACAAGAGAAGACGAAGAGATGGTGGTATTCGTAGACGAGCTGGCAGAAAGCTCTGTGATCATGGGCTTTCGTGTCTGGGTAGATACCGACCGCTACTGGGCAGCCAGATGGAGATTGAACCAGAGGATCAAGGAAGATTTTGATTATTATGGAATTGAGATTCCTTATAATCAGCTGGATGTGCATATCCATAAATAATGTGCATAAAGGAAGAAAGCTAAAGCCCTTTCACATGGCAGAGAAATTGCTGTGGGGGAGGGTTTTTTGGTGAAAGTAACTGATTTTGAGATTATTACTGCCATTCATGATAATAGAGAATATGAAAATTATTGACAAACCAGTGTCGGGGTGCAATAATACCCCACAGAGATAGTATTTGGACTCAAAACTATACTCTGGCTGAAATCACTGGAATCTTATATAAAAATAGCCAGCCGGAACCCGGGATCGGGAACGGACGGATATATGAAAATTATAAAAGATACGAGCCTGTATCGATGATAACGAAGGCGTTACAACAGTTATGGGAATTTTGAGCAACTGTTGAAGAGCATGCTTTTCGTGTATAAAAAACAGGACTCAATATACAGGGAATCAATCAGAAGCGTTTCAGGGTCGAAGTGTACCCCGAGACGTTTTTTTATTAAATACGGAAGCGGATGTTTTTATCCACTTGAAAGTTATTCCCTACAGGAAAGGACTTATATAAGATGACAATAGAGATGTTAAAAGGAAAGATCCACAGAGCAACCGTTGTCCAGGCGGAACTGGATTATGTAGGAAGTATCACTGTGGATGAGGAACTGCTGGAAGCTGCCGGGATACTGGAATATGAGAAGGTCCAGATCGTAGATGTGAACAACGGCAGCCGTTTCGAGACATACACCATTTGCGGAGAACGCGGAAGCGGTATGATCTGCCTGAACGGAGCAGCAGCAAGATGTGTAAGCACCGGTGACAAGATCATCATCATGGCTTACGCACAGTACGAGCAGGAAGAAGCCCGTACTCACAAGCCTGCAGTTGTATTTGTAGATGAAGAGAACAGGATCAGCAGAGTGACCAATTATGAGAAACACGGACTGCTGAAGGATATGGCCTGACGCAGATCAGGAAGATAATAAGACGAAGGTGAATTCAGAAAAGAGGCTATCTCGAATCTATAAAGAAAACCGGTTCCAGAACCGGAAAAGAGGAGAGCACAATGCAGGTAACAAAAACAGTAGAAGAAACAAGAAAACAGATCAAAGCGTGGAAAAAAGAAGGAAAAACAGTAGGCCTTGTGCCAACCATGGGATTTCTCCATGAGGGACACGCAAGCCTGATCAAAAAATGCAGAGAGCAGAATGATATCGTAGTGGTATCCGATTTCGTCAATCCTACACAGTTCGGTCCTACCGAGGACCTGGAAGCCTACCCGAGAGACTTTGAGCGTGACAGCAAACTCTGCGAAAGCCTGGGAGCAGACCTGATCTTCTGCCCGGAGCCTTCCGAGATGTATCATGATCCCCACGCATTTGTAAGTATAGATACTCTGTCAGAGACACTTTGCGGAAAAACACGTCCGATCCATTTCAAAGGTGTGTGTACCGTTGTGACCAAGCTGTTCCACATTGTGGCACCGGACAGAGCATATTTCGGACAGAAAGACGCACAGCAGCTGGCCATCATCCGCAAGATGGTGCGTGATCTGAACTTCGATATTGAGATCGTAGGCTGTCCGATCATCCGTGAGGAGGACGGACTTGCAAAATCCTCCAGAAATACATACTTAAGCCCTGAAGAGAGAAAAGCAGCTCTTTGCCTGTCAAAGGCAGTAAAAGCCGGACAGGAAGCCATTCACGCAGGAATCCCGGCAGAAGAGCTTCTCGGAAAAATGCGAGCAGTGATCGAAGCAGAGCCTCTGGCAAAGATCGATTATGTATCCATGGTAGATGCACTTACCATGCAGCCGGTGGAAAAAGCTGACCGTAGCGTTCTTGTAGCAATGGCCGTTTACATCGGAAAAACAAGACTGATCGACAACTTCAGCTACGAGGTATAATGTATGGGAAAAGTTTTAAAGAAAATCGGAATTATCAGCAGCCTTGCATCCAGATATATCGGGATCATTATCATCGCTTTTTCCTGCCTGGCTTTTTTCTGGCGTGACGGATTTTCCTGGATGACGAACTATACATCTGTATTTCTGGGAGTGATCATGTTTGGTATGGGCCTGACCATAAAGTTGGATGACTTCCGGGCAATTTTTTCCAGACCCAAAGAAGTGGTGATCGGTGCAGTGGCTCAGTATACCATTATGCCGGTGATCGCCTGGCTTCTGTGTAAAGTGATGAACCTTCCGGCAGATCTGGCACTGGGAGTGATCCTGGTGGGATGCTGTCCGGGCGGAACAGCCAGCAATGTGATCACCTATATCGCAGGAGGTGATGTGGCGCTTTCTGTGGGAATGACTATAGTTTCCACACTGGCAGCACCGTTGATGACACCGTTTCTTGTATATGTTCTGGCAGGAGCCTGGGTGGAAGTATCCTTCTGGGCCATGGTGCTTTCTGTGGTAAAGGTAATTCTGATCCCGGTTCTCCTGGGAGTTTTTCTTCGGAGCCTTGCGGGAGAGCATGTGGATAAGGTATCCGACGTTATGCCGCTGGTGTCGGTTGTAGCTATTGTTATGATCATCGGAGGAATTGTGGCTGTAAATGCAGAGAAGATCGTAAGCTGTGGAGTTCTGGTGCTTGGAGTAGTGGCGATCCACAATTTCTGTGGTATGATGCTGGGATTTCTGGCTGCAAAAATCTTCCATGTGGAGTATTCCAGAACAACAGCTATAGCTATAGAGGTAGGCATGCAGAACAGTGGCCTTGCTGTCTCACTGGCGGCAGCTAATTTTGCAGCCAATCCACTTGCAACACTTCCGGGCGCGATCTTCAGTGTATGGCACAATATTGCGGGTTCCATTTTTGCGGGGATCCGCCGTGCAGGTGCAGAAAACCTTGCAGAGATTGATCGGATCAGGGAAATCGACTGCTGTAATTGCGAAAAGCAATAAGCAGTGAATGCGGATTGCGGATATCCTCCTGACGGGGAACAGCAAAGCTGTGGAAGAATGTCTGTAAAGAAAGATTCCGGGGAGTTTGAGAGATAAAATGGCAGATTCTGTCGAAAGAAAAAGTCATAAAATGCAGAATTGTGGTTTACAAATTTTAGCCGGTATACTATAATAACCACATGGACGAACAAACGTCCCCAACATATGAAAACCGGGGGGCCCGCTGAAGCGAGCTGAGAGTAGACTGTAAATGTCTTGACCCATAACCTGATTTGGATAATGCCAACGTAGGGACATATGCACGAAGGATTCTTAAAGACACAGAAGATCAGAGAGTACAGAAGAGATCAGAAGTACAGAAGATTTTCATTAAGTACGTAAGAGTAAGAGCCGGTTGCCGTGATGCGTATGCGTTGCAGCAGCCGGTTTTTTGTTGTATAAACACAAAGAATTTATGGAAGGAGATTTTTTTTACATGAGAAATTACAGTACACAGATGGAGGCAGCCCGTAAAGGCATCATCACACCTGAGCTTAAGATCGTAGCTAAGAAGGAACGCATGACAACAGAGGAACTGCTTCCGCTGGTAGCCTCCGGTAAGGTGGCAATCTGTGCAAATAAAAATCACAAATGTATCGATCCGGAGGGCGTAGGTTCCATGCTCCGCACCAAGATCAATGTAAACCTTGGTGTATCCAGAGACTGCAAGGACTACGATGTAGAGATGCAGAAAGTAATGGAAGCTGTAAACATGGGCGCCCATGCTATCATGGATCTTTCTTCCCACGGAAATACCATTCCGTTCCGACGCAAGCTGACATCCGAGTGTCCGGCAATGATCGGAACCGTTCCGGTTTATGATTCCGTTATCCACTATCAGAGAGATCTTGATACGCTGACAGCTAAAGATTTTATCGATGTAGTAAGACTCCATGCACAGGATGGTGTTGACTTTGTAACTCTTCACTGTGGAATCACAAGAAAGACCATCGATCAGATCCGTAATCACAAGAGAAAAATGAATATCGTTTCCAGAGGAGGATCTCTTGTATTTGCATGGATGTGTATGACCGGTGAGGAGAATCCGTTCTATGAATACTACGACGAGATCCTGGATATCTGCCGCGAGTATGATGTGACCATCTCTCTTGGTGATGCCTGCCGTCCGGGATGTCTGGCTGACGCAACAGACGTATGCCAGATCGAGGAGCTTGTACGCCTTGGCGAGCTGACCAAACGTGCATGGGAAAAGGACGTTCAGGTTATGGTTGAGGGACCGGGACATGTGCCACTTGATCAGGTTGAGGCAAATATGAAAGTACAGCAGTCCATCTGTCAGGGTGCACCGTTCTATGTATTAGGACCTATCGTAACTGACGTTGCACCGGGATATGACCACATCACATCCGCGATCGGCGGCGCAGTAGCAGCTATGTCCGGAGCAGCATTCCTCTGCTATGTAACACCGGCCGAGCACCTTGCACTTCCGAATCTTGAGGACGTAAAACAGGGAATCATGGCATCCAAGATCGCAGCTCATGCAGCAGACATTGCCAAAGGTGTCCGCGGTGCCCGTGAGATCGATGACAAGATGGCAGATGCCAGAAGAAAGCTTGACTGGGAGGCACAGTGGGAATGCGCCATGGATCCGGAAACAGCAAAACGTATCTGGAACGAGCGCAAACCGGAGCATGATGATACCTGCTCCATGTGTGGTAAATTCTGCGCAGTACGAAGCATGAACAAGGCACTTGCAGGAGAGCATATCGATATTCTGTAAGAATACAGAATGCATATGAGCATGCAGCATCACAGTAGAACGTGGTGTTGGCAGTATCCAGCCAGAAAACTGGTTGATCGAATGCGGATATGGAAAGAACAGTAATGCTGAAATTGTGGAAAGTCTGATGTTCCGATAATAAAACATAAACCGCTGTGATCTAAAATGAAGATCACAGCGGTTTTTTGCAGAGTAGGGGACATTATTGCAGCTTGCGAAAAGACAGGGCCGCGTTATAATAAAAACAGAACTTACATATAAACGGTTTACATAAAAAGGAAGGAAAGGTACGAAATGAAATTTCCGAAAAAATTGATAGCATTTGGTCTGTCATTATGTATGTCTGTTGTTCCATGTGGACCGGTGGCGGCCGAAGATTTTACAGATGCACAGACGGATATGACAGACACCATTGATACTTTTACAGATGACGGGAATTCTGAGGAATCAGAAAATACCGTAAACACAGATCAGATCACGGAAGAAGATACTGCCGTGAGCACAGATCAGATTACAGAAGAAGAGTTTCCGGGATCAGATATCGGAACGGAAACGGATGAAGCTGAAAGCTCAGAGAGTGAGGAAATACAACAGGATTCTGATGAAGGATTAATTCTGGAAGAACCTTCGGCGGTCATCAGAAAAGCAGAAGGAACAGAGGATACAGAGGAGGCTGCGGCACCGGAAGAAATTTTTGGTGACGGAGAAAACCAGGAGCAGCAGGAAGATATATTCACAGATGATATTCCGGCAGCAGGCACTTCCGAAAAAGAAACAGATGTAGAGAGCACAGAAATATATCTGTATGCGATGAATGATACTTACAGCAGTGTGATCTCCATGCCGGATACCATGCAGACATCTTATCAGATCCAGACATCCGGCAAAAATCCGGTATATACGGTTGTTTCCGGTTATACTGCGAAAGTCAGCGAAACCGGTCTTGTTACTCCTAAAATGCAGTATGTAACCTATGTAGACAAAAACGGAAATGACGTAAAGAGCCAGTGGGAATACATGTTTGGAGAGACCCTGATCTCTGTACAGGATGGAAACAGTACCGTTTATTATAAATTCATACTCAAAGATTATGCGGAGTATTACGCAGAACAAAAAATGGATACATTCCTCAAAGAAAATATTACTGCGGAAATGTCCGATTATAAAAAGGTTGAGACGATCGCCAGATGGCTTGCCAACAACTTCAATTACAGTCAGTATCATTCCGGTTATACAGGCCTGATGCTGGATGGCGGCGGAGACTGCTGGGCCAATACCAGCGCAGTGAACTATATGTGCGAAAAACTGGGACTGACCGTGTATGCAAGGTATGCGGCAAATGATCCGGGGGCGGGAAGCGGTCACAGGAACTCTGTAGTCATAATTGACGGAGAAAGATATCTGGTTGACTGCGGATATACGGGAAATGCCCCCAGACATTATGAATTGTCCAAAATGGACTATGACTATTCTTATAAGATTCTGAATGATGGAACACTCAGGCTGTATCAGTATGAAGGAACGGATACAAATATCGTAGTTCCGGATACTATTGACGGAAGAAAAGTAACGGTTCTTGGAAACAGTACCTTCCAGTATTGCACCCAGGCTTCTGATATAGAGTCTGTTACTTTGCCGGATTCGCTTACAACCATCGAAAAGAATGCTTTTTACAACTGTGAGAAATTGAAATCTGTTACGATTCCCCCAAATGTGTCATCTATAGGGCTGGCTGCTTTTGTGGAGGGCTTGTCTGAGTCCAGTCTGACAGAAATTAAAGTAGATCCGGAAAATCCGTATTTTTCTGAAAAAGACGGAGTGGTATTCAGCAAGGATGGCACAAAACTGATCGTGTTTCCGTCCGGACGTTCCGGAGATTACCAGATCCCGGATGGAACTGTAAGCGTGGGAGACTATGCTTTTTATTACTGTGTAAATGTTTCTTCCATAACAGTACCGGGAAGTGTCAGAAGCCTTGGAGAAGGTGCTTTCGGAAACTGTTCGTCGCTTACGAAAGCTGTCCTGAACGAAGGCTTGGAAGAAATCGGTGAATATGCATTCCAGAGCAGTTCAGGGATCCGTGATATTATAATTCCCGCATCTGTAAAATCAGTTGGGAAAAATGGACTTCGTCTGTCTTCCGGGTGCAGGATAAGAGTACTGAGCACAGATACTGTCTGGGCGGATGATGCGTTCAGGGATTCAGCACTGATCGCGGGAAAAAAGGATTCCACACTTCAGAAATACGCAGAGGACCGTGGCTGCACGTTTGTGGAGCTGTCAGCAGACAACCGGATACCGCTTCAGAATGAATGGTTTGAACAGATCACTTCAGACTATGAATATAATGGAAAAAGCCATGAACCCGAAATAGAATCCAGTGAATCCGCACCGGAACTTGAGCAGGGCTTCGATTATGAAGTAACTTATGAAAATAACATCAATGCAGGAACTGCGACTGTAAAGATCACGGGAAAAGATATTTTCTGCGGTACAGTAGAGCGGAGTTTCAAGATTACGCCAGATGAAAATGGAATGTATGTGTGCTATTTTGCGGAAAATAATGAAACATACCTGGAAACCACCTTTAAAGGAAAAAAAGTGGAACCGGAAGTGGTAATTGACGGACTGGTACAGGGAAAAGATTATACGGTAACCTATGTTAATAATGAAAAGCCTGGTGAAGCTCGTGCAGAGCTCACGGGAATCGGCAATTATAAAGGATCGGAAACATTATATTTTACTATTTACGGAAAACTACCGGCTGCGGATCCAATAGCTGATCAGACATATACAGGAAAAGAACTCACACCTGCCATCGTAATCCCCGGATTGAAAGCCGGCGAAGATTATTATATGTACTACGAGGATAATCAGTATCCGGGTGTTGCAACGGTAACCATTTATGGTACCGGTTATTATAAAGGTACCGCAACCATTCATTTCAAGATCATAAAAAAGACAGAAAAGTTTGTCAGCAATGTTAAGCTAAACAGAACCTCTTACACTTATACGGGAAAAACCATCCGGCCATCAGTAACCGTAACTGTAAATGGAAAGAAGATCGGGGCGAGTGCTTATAAGCTGTATTACAAAAATAATAAAAATTCCGGAATTGGAACTGTGCAGGTCAGAGGAATCGGAAAATACAGTCGTATCAACAAAACGCTTACCTTTAAGATCCTGCCTCCAAAAACTCTGCTGACAGGACTGAAAAAAGCAAACAGATCCTTTACTGCAAGCTGGAAAAAAAATATACAGGCAACCGGCTATCAGATCCAGTATGCAGCAGACAGCAGATTTACAAAAGAAAGAAAAACGGTCACAGTTGGAAAACAGTCTGCGACCAGATATAAGATATCAGGACTGAAAAACAAAAAGACCTATTATGTCCGCATCCGGTCATATAAAAGAGTCGGAAAAAAGGTTCTTTACAGTAGCTGGAGTACGGTAAAGAAAATCTGGGTTTGATCATAAAGGAGTGGATCTTAGATTTATATAAATGGAGCAGAATGCTTCTGTGACAGAATTAAGCCTTGTAATTATAAAAAGAGCGCGTTATAATGAACTCATAAAAAAGAAAATTTCTTCGGGGCAGGGTGTGATTCCCTACCGGCGGTATAGTCCGCGACCCGCTTTGGCGGCTGATCTGGTGAAATTCCGGAACCGACAGTAAAGTCTGGATGAGAGAAGAACGCGCAGTATTTAAAGAACGTGCTCAGTGCCCCGGGAAGAAGCTCCCGGGGCTTTTTATGTGAAGAAATAGAAATTTTTTTCGCATAAAGATTTCTTGTGGAAATTTTCTTTGAATATTTCTGAAGAAGGAGAGAGAGTTATGAGTGAACAGATATTACAGAGAGGAAATGCCGTGGAAAGAAGCAGAACAAGGACCATCGCGCAGGTAGCCATGCTTGGTGCTGTGGCAGGAGTATTAATGAATCTTGAGTTTCCGATCCCGTTTCTTGCACCGTCTTTTTATCAGCTTGATTTTTCCGAGGTACCGGTTATGGTAGGAACCTTCGCTATGGGACCTGTGGCAGGTATCCTGATCGAACTTGTGAAGATTCTCGTACATCTTGTGACGAAGGGAACCATGACTGCCGGTGTTGGTGATGTTGCCAATTTCCTGTTTGGATGTGCCTATGTGGTGCCGGCCGGCTTGATCTACCGTTTCCGTCACAAAAAGAGCAGAGTACATGCAGTTGCAGGTATGGCAGCAGGAACAGTCCTGACAGCGATCCTTGCATGCTTTGTCAATGCCTTTGTATTGCTTCCGGCTTACGGTAAGGCGTTTGGAATGCCAATCGAGACCTTTATCCAGATGGGAAGCGCAGTACACAGCTCCGTAAACGGACTGCTTACCTTTGCACTGCTGATCATTGCTCCGTTTAATATCTTTAAATATGCACTGACATCTCTGATCGTATTTGTAATCTATAAGAAAATCCGTGTTGTACTGAAAGGTGACTGATCATAAGCAGCTGCCGGAGGATGAAGAAAAGATCAGAAATTGGTGGTTTCAGATAAATATCTGAGAATGTGAGAAATGCCATGTAATATATTGCCGATGGGCAGTAAATTACATGGCATTTTTTATGTCAGGCGTTTTGTTCTGCAGTTTTCATGACTCCAAGCTCACGTCTGGCAAAAACAACGGCCAGCACAAATGCAGAGGTATCTGCAATTGGTCCTGCGTACATGACGCCATCGATTCCGAAGAAGACCGGGAAGATGACAATCAGCGGCAGCAGGAAGAGCACCTGCCTTGTGAGGGACATGATCACACCAAGCCGGGCTTTTCCAATGGAGGTAAAAAAGCCGGCGGACATAGGCTGGATCCCGTTGGCAAAGGTCATCAGCATGAAGATGCGGAGATATTTTTCTGCAAAATGAAAGTACAGGTCGCTGCCGTTTCCGAAGATGCCTACGATCTGATGCGGGAAGAACTGGAAGCAGATAAAAAATATGGTTGCGATCACAGTACATAAGGTTACGGAATAGCGGTATGTCTGGCGTACACGGCTGTATTTTTCGGCGCCGTAGTTAAATCCCCAGATGGGCTGGGAGCCCTGGGAGATTCCGATGCAGATGGCCATAAATACCTGATTGACTTTGGAAATGATCCCTGCACAAGCGATCGGAATATCACTTCCGTAAGCGGAGAGTGCTCCGTAATGGCGAAGTGTATTGTTCATGACAATCTGCACTGCAGCAATGGCAACCTGATTGATACAGGATGCCATTCCCAGAGAAAAAATGGCAGACAGATTGCGTGCCTTAGGAATCAGCATGGAGTGGTCCAGGTACATTTTCCGGAGTCTGGAAAAATAAAAAATGATCAGAAGTCCGGATACGATCTGGCCGATCACGGTTGCCCAGGCTGCACCTTTGATGCCCCAGCCGAATCCAAAGATGAAAAGCGGGTCCAGGATGGTGTTGATGGCGGCACCGGCCAGGATGCAGGTCATGGAATAGGTAGGACTCCTGTCTGCTCGGATCAGGTGGTTGCCGCCTGTGCTTAAAACATAAAAGGGAAGTCCAATGGCGGTGATCCCCATGTAATCAATGGCATAGGGCATGACGTCCGGTGTTCCGCCGAAAAAATGAAGAAGTGGCTTCAGGAACAGAAGGACGATGACAGAGAGTATCGTACCGGAGATTATCAGCGAGGAGAGTCCGGTTCCTGCGATGGAGCTGGCTTTTTTTTCGTTTCCTGCGCCCATTTCCAGGTTGTAATTGGAGGCGCTGCCGATTCCCAGGAGCAATGCAGCAGCAGTAGAGATAATGGTTACGGGAAATGCGATGTTTGTGGCGGCGTTTCCAAGCATTCCTACGCCCTGTCCGATAAAGATCTGGTCAACGATATTGTACAGAGCGCTGACTAGCATGCTGATGATGGCGGGAATGGCGAATTTGGCGATCAGGCTGCCTACAGGGGCGGTTCCCAGAGGGTTTTCGGCCTGGGCAGCATTGGTCTGATTTTTCAATGTTTTTTCCTTCTTTCTTGTCTACAGTAGCTGTTTGGTAATGTAATAAGTAAATTTAAATTTTATAGCAGGGTATTTATTATAGCACTATTGTGAAGGGAGTGTAAGTATAAAAAATTGACCTTTGGTTTTGGATGGGATAAAATGTTTTTAGAAAAAATTTTCGGGAAGGAGTTTTTCAGATGGGTAAGATCAATAGTGTGAAAAAACTTACAGATAATAAGTTCGTGAATCTTTATGGAGTGGATGCGACCAGTGTACATGATACGCCGGTTTCTTATTTTGTGGCCTCCAGGGCGAAGAGTGTGGAGGATATGAAGCTTTCTACAGGGGAGAATCATCCGGATGGGGTGATCATTTACAGTGTTTATGGAGAGAAGCGGGATAAGGTTGTGCTGATCCGTCAGTATCGGTATACGATCGGCGGGTATATTTATGAGTTTCCGGCGGGGCTTGTGGAGCCTGGGGAGGATTTCCATGAGGGTGCTGTGCGGGAGATGTTTGAGGAGACCGGGTTGAAGCTGGAGCCGATCAAGGTTGCGGAGGCTTTTGAGAAGCCTTATTTTACGACGATTGGGATGACGGATGAATCCTGTGCTACGGTTTATGGGTATGCCAGTGGTGAGGTTAGTAAGGCTGCTCAGGAGGATAGTGAGGAGATCGAGGTTGTGATCGCGGACCGGGATGAGGTCAGGAGGATCCTGAAGGAGGAGAGGGTTGCGATCATGTGTGCTTATATGCTGATGCATTTTCTTGAGGATGAGGAGGTGTTTGGATTTCTTGGGGAGATTTAAACGGAGGTAGTTATATGGCGGAAGGGGACGCCAGTGAGGGGCTTCTTTCCAGGCTGGGGCTTCGTCGGGGGCTGGCTTCTAAGGTGCCGGAATTCTGCTAAAAGCGCTTCAAAAAATCTCGAACTCGCGTCTGAAGCCGCTCAAACAGCGAGATTTTTTGAAGCAACGCAGATTTCCGCCACCTAAGAATCAGCTCCCCTCCTGCAGAGTCAGTCTGGAAAGAAGCCCCTCACTGGCTGTGCATTGGCCGTGAGACGTGTTAAATCTCGTGGGGAGTGTTGCTAGTGGGGTGGTATGACGGGAGTTGGATGAGCCGTCAGCGCTGCGCTGGACGGCTGGGAGGAAAGGCTGAGATTCCTTGTGGTATGACGGGAGTTGAATGAGCCATCGGCGCTGCGCTGGATGGCTGGGAGGAAAGGCTGAGATTCCCTGTGGCTTGAAGAGGGGAATGGGTCATTAGCGCTGCGCTGGATGGATGAGAAAAACGGGGAATCTGCGGTTGCGGATTCCCCGTTTTGATCAGAGTTCTGTGAGTTTTCCCAGGTCTTTGTTGTATTTGCAGTATTTGCCGTTTTCGGAAATAAATGGCTGGTAGGTGTCGGTCCGGTTGTCTTTGACGTAGACGATTCCGGTGGCGATCATTTCTACCAGGGAGAAGCGTTTGCTTAAGCTGGAGATCCAGCGGTAGGTTTTTTCGTTGCCGGAGTCTGCCATGAGGAGGTTGTAGCCGCCTGGGCAGGCTTCCAGGGTGAAGTAGATTTTCTGGGACCGGATGGAGGTGTTGAAGACCTGGCCGGTGATGTAGGTGGAGAAGTTGGTTTCTACAAATTGGCGGAAGGTGTAGAGATCGTAGATCACGCCGGTGGTCTCATCTTTGATCTTGTCGCCGCGTTCGATGCGGGCTTTCAGGAGCTTGAGGACTTCGATGGTCCAGTTGATGAAGGAGATGCTGCTGTAGGTCATGCTTTCCTGAAGTTGATCGACCAGCTGTTTTGACAGGATGTTGGATTTTGATGCTTCATTAAAAAGTTCTTCGTTCATAAGGTTCCCTCCAGTGTTGGATTTTTATATGGTTTTCGCTCTTTTTTTGTATCTTTTATTATAAGTCTGAATTGTATATAAAGCAATAAAAAATGCGTAAAATACAAAGATGATTACCGGGAAATGATATATAATTAACGATTATGTTTTGAAAATGTCAGTGCTTTTGAGGTCTGGGTTAAATGTGGACTTTAAATATCAAGTTAATTTGGATAACTATAAATAATTATAAGGAAGAGTTTTACCAAATATTCTCATTTTATTGATAAAATTTTGTTGTATATCTCCCTTGACATAAAGCCTTCCTCTGGGTGTATCATAGTGCTGTGTTAAAGGAGGTAGACTATTATGTTTGAGACATTACAGGAGAAGACGGAAGAGAAAGCAATGGTGCAGTTCCTTGAACGCTTTACAGATTATCCATTTCTGGTAAAGTTCAAGAATTCCGAGTATCACATCGGAGAGGGTGAACCTACATTTACGGTGAATTTTAAGAAAGCGATTCCTCTGGCGGATCTGATGAAGAGCACATCCCTTGCACTGGGTGAGGCGTATATGCGTGGGGATCTGGATATCGAGGGAAATCTTTATGAAGCGCTGGATCATTTTCTAGGTCAGATGGGGAAATTTTCTACCAATGAATCTGCTCTGAAAAAGATCATGTTCAGTTCAACATCAAAGAAGAACCAGGAAAAGGAAGTGACCAGCCATTATGATATTGGAAATGACTTTTATAAACTTTGGCTGGATGAGACTATGAGTTATTCCTGCGGGTATTTTATCCATGAGGATGATACGTTGTATCAGGCACAGGTAAATAAAGTTGATTATATCCTTAAAAAATTACATCTGGAAGAGGGTATGAGTCTTTTGGATATCGGCTGCGGCTGGGGTTTTCTGCTGATCGAGGCAGCTAAGAAATATAAGGTTCATGGTACCGGTATCACCTTAAGTCATGAACAGTATGCAGAATTTCAGAGACGGATTAAGGATCAGGGGCTGGAAGATTATCTTACGGTAGAGCTGATGGATTACCGTGATCTGCCGAAGAAGGAGTATCAGTTTGACCGTGTTGTCAGTGTCGGTATGCTGGAGCATGTTGGACGTGATAATTATCAGCTGTTTCTTGATTGTGTGGAAAAGGTTCTGAAGCCGGGCGGACTGTTTCTGCTTCACTTTATCAGTGCTCTGAAGGAGCATCCGGGTGACCCGTGGGTCAAGAAATATATTTTCCCGGGCGGAACTGTTCCGAGCTTACGTGAGATCCTGAACCATATGGCAGAGGACAATTTCCATACCCTGGATATCGAAAATCTCCGTCTGCATTACAATAAGACATTGCTTCACTGGGAGAAGAATTTCCGGGACAATATTGAAAAAGAAAAGACTATGTTTGACGAAGAGTTCCTGCGTATGTGGGATCTGTACCTGTCAGCATGTGCGGCAACCTTCCACAACGGAATTATCGATCTTCACCAGATTCTTATGACCAAGGGTGTGAATAATGATCTGCCGATGACACGCTGGTATTGATAAAAGCCTTTACAAACCTGCCGGAGAGGAATATCATACTTCTATAAAACTATTTATTAAAGCGTATAAGGAGCCTGTGGATTCAGCATATGATTACAGAAATGCTGAATCCGCAGGCTTTGTTTTTTAACCGATAAACCGCGAAGGAGTTATTCGGTCATGAGCAAGTAGCGAAGCGTATTGCGAATATTCGCTTGACTATTCCGTTTACCGATAATTATGGAATGTGCATAAAAACAAAGCTGCAAACTTGTTCAATAAGCAGAATCATAGAAAACTATCTTGACAGATCAGGAGAAAAGAATAATAATGTAATTACTTTAATAAAATAATTAATAAAAGATGATATGCAATAGAAAGAAATTAAAGGAGGAGAATAAGATGCTTCAGCAGGTAATGACAAATCCAGGAGAGATTATTTTCAGAGAGGTTCCAGTTCCGGAAGTGGGAGATGACCAGGTTCTGGTTAAGATCATGAACATTGGTATCTGCGGATCAGATATCCATGTATATCACGGCAAGCATCCTTTTACAAAATATCCGGTAACACAGGGACACGAAGTATCCGGTGAGATCACGGGACTTGGAAAGAATGTGACAGGTTTTAAGGTTGGCCAGAAAGTAACCATCGAGCCTCAGGTATACTGCGGACACTGTTATCCATGCCGCCATGGAAAATATAATCTCTGCGAGGAACTGAAGGTTATGGGCTTCCAGACAACAGGAACAGCTTCTGAATTCTTTGCAGTAGATGCATCTAAGGTAACACCGATCCCGGAGGAGATGTCTTACGAGGAAGGTGCAATGATCGAGCCGCTGGCAGTTGCAGTCCATGCAGTGAAGCAGATGGGCGATGTAAAAGGGATGAACATCACAGTGATCGGTGCAGGTCCCATCGGAAATCTTGTTGCGCAGACAGCCAAAGGAATGGGGGCAGCCAGGGTTATGATCACGGATGTCAGTGACCTTCGTCTTGCAAAAGCAAAAGAGTGCGGCATTGATATCTGTGTAAACACAAAGGAGAAAAATTTCGGAGAGGCACTGGTAGAGGCATTTGGTCCGGATAAGGCAGATGTGATCTATGACTGTGCCGGAAATAACATCACCATGGGACAGGCTATCCAGTATGCGAGAAAAGGCAGCGTGATCGTACTGGTAGCGGTATTTGCGGATATGGCAACCGTTGACCTTGCTGTTGCCAATGACCATGAGCTGGATATCAAGAGTACTATGATGTACCGTCATGATGATTATGTAGATGCCATTGATCTTGTAAATGCGGGAAAGGTTCATTTAAAGCCGCTGATCTCAAAGACATTTAAGTTCGCAGATTATCTGAAGGCTTATCAGTATATTGATGAGAACCGTGAGACAACCATGAAGGTTATCATCAATGTGCAGGAGAAATAATTTCTGAAGATTATAAGTGATATAAGAAAAACTCCCGGATGTTTGGCTGTCCGGGAGTTTTCAGATGGTGGCGGTGTCAGATTATGGGAGAATTTTTGGAACAGTTTTGAGTGATTTGTTTATTGATGTGTGGTATGGTTATTATATCTTATAGGATTCTTGTCTGTATGGACATTCTGAAAGCTTCGTATTCTGGAGCGTTTTCCATTTTAAGTTCCTGTAGAGTTCGTAAAAATACGTTTTATGGGGTTTTTATGTTTTGATGATGTGGTATAATTTGGATATACCGGTGGGAGTGATCAATCGTTTGTTTTTGGATGGACGGTCGGATGAAGTGCAGCGTGTGATGACGGATGTAAAATGGCGTCAGAAGCTGTATGATGAGTATGAATTGTAACAAGTGATATGAGTATGACGAGGAGGAATTAGCATGGAGAATATTTTTCACAGAGTAAGTATTCGTAAATATGAAGATAAATCCGTAGAGAAGGAAAAGATCCTTCAGATTTTGAAGGCAGGTATGCAGGCGCCAAGCGCGTGTAATCAGCAACCTTGGGAATTTTATGTTGTGACAGATAAGGAGAAGATCCTGGAGCTTTCCAAAGCCACTCCCTATTCCGGATGTGCAGCAGGTGCACCGGTTGTGATCGTTCCGGTATATCGGAAAGAGGGATTGCCTGTTCAGGATATGGCACAGATCGATATGTCTATCGCACAGGAGAATATCTGGCTGGAAACGGATGCACTGGGACTTGGCGGCGTGTGGATCGGAATTGCACCGCTTAAGGATCGTATGGCGTTGGTCCATGATATTCTGAAGCTTCCGGAGAATGTGGAGGTATTTTCTCTTTTTGCCCTGGGGTACCCGGCAGAGAGCAGAAAGCAGCAGGATCGTTTTGATAAGAGCAGGATCCACTTTGTAGAATAAAAAAAGCCTTCTTTGAGGAAGATAACATCCGGAAACAGAAGAAGTCTGAATGTAGTGAAAAATACCAATAAATCCTCTGAAAATTTGTGCAGAACGCATTTTGCATGATCGGGATTTTTACGATAAAATGTAAGTATAAGAACTGAAAAACTGCATTAAATGAAAGAGGTGAAGGGTATGAAGGAATATGAGATCATTATTGAAACCATTAATCCCTGCGGCGGCGATCGTCATTCTCAGCAGGAGATCATTGAAGCAAATATCGAGAGCCCGGAAGCTTTCGTAAAAGAAAAAGGAAGATTTCCGATCATTGATAAGATCGAGAATCCCGATGGCGGAGTCGTGATCGTAACCGGTGACGGAAAAGGATACATGGTAAGATATACATTTTCTGAATAATGGATAATGCGGCGTATGTGACGGAAAAAGGATCGTAAAGCAGAGCTGGGATCAGATCTGGCTTCGTTACATACGCCGTGTTTTGGCTTTTACCTAAAAAATGCATAAAAAAACATATGCAAATTTATAAAATATATATAAATTATTTGTTGAATTTTTATAAAAAAAGGAGTAAAACATTAGATAAATAAAAAAGAGAAATGCATGGAACAGGACAGATCACAAGAAGCAGACCGGATCACAGAGAGCCGCAGCTGGTGAGAAGCGGCAGAAGGTATTTTGTGATATCACTTGGGAGCATCCCGCTGAATAGAAATCTTTAAGTAAGCCGGGACGTAGTCTTCACGTTACAGAAGAGGCTGTTTGATATGACAGTAATAAGTGGTCGCGTTTAGCAATAAATACGATAATACAAAGTGGTACCACGGAACATTCCGCCTTTGTTATCCGAAAGGATAGCAAGGGCGTTTTTTGATGCAATAACTGTTTTACGGTCATTGTATCATGTATAAAAAACACAAAGGAAAGAGAGTTGATATTATGAACGGAATCACAATGATGATCATAGCCATTGTAGTTCTCGGAGGCGCATATCTTCTGTATGGCCGTTATCTCCAGAACAAATGGGGCATTGATCCGAAAGCAAAAACTCCGGCATACGAAATGGAGGACGGAGTTGATTATGTACCGGCTGATACAAATGTAGTATTTGGACATCAGTTTGCATCCATAGCAGGTGCAGGTCCCATCAACGGACCGATCCAGGCCGCAATTTTCGGTTGGCTGCCGGTTCTGTTATGGATCCTCATCGGTGGTGTATTTTTCGGAGCTGTGCAGGATTTTGCATCCATGTATGCATCCGTAAAGAATAAAGGACGTACGATCGGATATATCATCGAAGCGTATATCGGAAAGCTTGGAAAAAAATTATTTCTTTATATTCTGCTGGCTGTTCTGTATTCTGGTCGTTGCCGCATTTGCAGATGTTGTAGCAGGAACCTTTAACGGATTTGCCGTAAATGATGCAGGAACAGTTACAAAGGTAGCGGCAAACGGAGCTGTTGCAACCACTTCCATGTTATTTATATTTGAGGCTGTTGCACTTGGATTTTTCCTTAAATATACAAAATTCAACAAATGGGTCAACACTGCAGTCGCAATTTTACTGCTGGTAGCAGCAATTGTGCTGGGACTTAATTTCCCCATGTATGTAAGTCTTGGAACCTGGCATATCATCATTTTTGTATACATCCTGATCGCCAGTGTCGCTCCTGTATGGGCACTGCTTCAGCCACGTGATTATCTGAACAGCTATCTGCTCATTTTTATGATCGTCGGTGCGGTTATCGGTGTATTTGTTGCCAATCCTTCCTGTAACCTAAAGGCATTTACAAGCTTTAACGTAGACGGACAGTATATGTTCCCGATCCTGTTTGTAACCATCGCCTGCGGTGCTGTTTCCGGCTTCCATTCACTGGTATCTTCCGGTACTGCATCCAAGCAGATCAAAAATGAGAAAAACATGCTCCCTGTTTCCTTTGGAGCAATGCTGATGGAAAGTATGCTTGCCATCATCGCACTGATCGCAGTTGCATCCTTTGCAGATGGTGAAGCAGCAGCACAGGGACTTACAACACAGCCGCAGATTTTTGCAGGTGCTATCGCAAACTTCCTTTCTGTAGTTGGCCTTCCGCATTCACTGGTATTTACTCTGATCAACCTTGCTGTATCCGCATTTGCACTGACCTCTCTTGATTCTGTAGCCAGAGTCGGACGTCTGTCATTCCAGGAATTTTTCCTTGATTCTGATACAGATGAGGAAAACATGAGCCCGTTCCTGAAGGTAGTAACAAATAAATATTTCGCAACAGTCATTACACTGGTACTTGCCTACATGCTTACAAAGGTCGGCTATGCAGAAATCTGGCCGCTGTTCGGCTCCGCAAACCAGCTGTTATCTGTACTCGCTCTTGTAGCCTGTGCAGTATTCTTAAAGAAAACAAAACGTCAGGGCTGTATGCTCTGGATCCCGATGGTATTCATGATGGCAGTTACCTTCACAGCACTTGGCATGACCATTACAAAGCTTTCAAAGGCACTGGTAACAACAGGGCTGGATCTTGGAAACACCTTACAGCTTGTATTTGCAGTATTACTGCTGATCCTTGGTGTACTGGTAGCGATCCAGGGCGTGAAGAAACTGCTTGAGAAGACAGATGATAAAAAAGCAACGGCATAATATTATCGGATGAGATCACGGATTTCTGTTTGGCTGAAGAGGCATAAAAGGTGCTGATCGTACTGATGGATTTGTTAGTGTATTGCAGCAATTCTTTACCTTCCTCCAGCTTGCAGCGCAAAATAAATGCGCTGACAGAAAAACCAAGGGTCTTTTTAAATAATCAGGAAATGATGGCTGCGATGATGGAAGGAATGCCGCTTCGTCAGTTGTTAAGCTTCGTTCCCGGAATTAAAAGAGAAATACTGGAACAGATGGTTGGTGCTTTAAACGAAGGCGTTGCATATAATAAAAAAAATGTATCAATGGAAATAAAAGCCTTATGCCAGACCAGAAATTAGAGAATCTACTTAATCTTGCCATGAATGCCCTGCCGCAGGAACGGGCGAAATCGGAAAATCTGAATGTGGGATATGATCCCACTACCAGGCTGTGGGATGTGATCGTGAAATACAGCGGTCCGGAAAGCGGACTTGGTGGTGAGAGGATCCAGGTGGTCCCGCTGCTTGGCAGCTATGCAGTAGTGACATTGCCGGAAACGGAAATTTCTGCATACTCAGTTAGAGAGCAGATCGAGTTTATAGAAAAGCCTAAGAGACTTTATTTTGAGACCTTTGAAGAGCGGGAGGCAAGCTGCATTTTGCCGGTGCAGAATGGAGCCGATGGCTTAACCGGCAAGGGGATTTTGGTGGGTATTGTGGATTCCGGGGTGGACTATTTTCATCCGGATTTCAGAAATGAGGATGGAAGTACCCGGATCCTGCGACTGTGGGATCAGAGTGTAGCTGGAAATCCACCGGAAAACTATGTATCAGGAACTGAATATACGAAGGAAGAAATTGATGAGGCGCTTGCACTCGGGGAAACCGAAGGCAGGCGCCTTGTTCCGTCTGGGGATTTCAGCGGACATGGAACAGCAGTTCTTGGAATAGCAGCAGGAAATGGGAGAGCATCGGAGGGAGTGAAGCGAGGCGTTGCGTATAGAAGTGATCTTCTGGTGGTAAAGATGGGAAATCCACGGGAAAATTCATTTCCGCGGACAACGGAGCTGATGGAGGGTATTGATTACCTGATACGGCAGGCAGTGAAGATGAGAAAACCGATCGTTATAAACGTCAGCTTTGGGAATAATTATGGTTCTCATGAACCTTATAATTAAGGGAAAACATAAGAAAACACTGATATTTCCTGTGTTTTCAGGCAATTCAGTGTTTTACTCGGATTCATGTTTGGTTGTTGTTTGAGTCTTATAATACTCGGTCAGGATCATGTTAATCTGCTGGGAACGTGTACGATAGTTCGCTTTTGCATCCTTATCAATCTCAGCAACCAGTTCTTTGGACAAAGTAGTATAGACCTGAATATTGTTGGAACTGATAGCCATGTGGCACCTCCGATTCAATTTAATAGAATTATTCTATCATACTTCTTCGGGAGGGGCAATGTGAACTGAAAATTGAAGAATTATTGTTACTGTAAAATTGGAACGGTCGTAAAGAAAATCTATGAATAGAGAACGATAAGAAAGGTAGAACAGACAATGAAGAAAACAATTTTTGAAGAGATGGGCGGTACTTATATCAGACATGGGGATTATCTTATCCCTGCTCTTACCTTACCGAAGGAAGAAGAACAAAGGGTTGTCGGTGTATGGGGACAAAGACATTTGCGGTATTTGAAGGAATACCGCAGATTGCTATATCTGAATATGCTTACAAGCGGCAGGCTGAATGGTTATTTGGCTGATATAGAAGAACAGGCACAGGAACGCTTTGAAAGACTTGTAGAACAGATGAAACAGGCACAAGGCATTACAGAACAGCTAAAGGTGGAAAATGTCTTGGAATGGATAGGAAGAATGAACAATATACAAGTATGTGCGAGGGAGATTGTGGATAAAGAGATAATTTATCAAGAATGAAATGTAAGATAAATAGTGTATAAAATGTAGCAGGGCATCATAAGATAAAATTGTAATTGCATTTTCCACATAGTTCGTGTAAAATGTAATTAGAAAAGCTGTGCATCAGCGGTGGGTTGACACCTAAAATCTGATACGTTTTCCGAACGAAGGTGTCGGAGGTTGGCAGGCAACGGAAAAACCTGATATTTTCCAGACGAAGGTGCTGGAGGTTGGCAGACAACGGAAAAATCAACCATGAGAAGGGAATGTTTAGTGCTGCGGCGTGAACATTCCCTTCTCTAAATTTTATGGGATAAGGATTAAGTTATGGACAAAAGACGTGCAATTCAGATTATGACAAAAGCGGCACAACTATATAAAGAACATCTTGAGGATCAGAAGGTTTTGTTCCTATATGGCTTACCGAAAGAGGTGAATAAGCAATTACAGGAAAGTAATAAGATTTTGTCATCTGTACAGGGATATGAAGTTGTTTTCCATAGATACAATTTTTTACATTTGACAGGAGTTCGATTGAATAAAAAAGAGACAGCTTCTGCAATTCATTTTTACCAGAAATGCCTGGATAAGCGATTAACAGAAAATGATTTTGTTTTTGCAAAAGATGGCTCTACGGGGCAAAAATTGGATATATTGGAACGTATGATGCTTATTAAGAAAAACGTAACAATGATAGGAGAATTTACAGATCGAGGACCGAAATTATATACAGAAAAAGCTGCCGGGAATATATGTGGTTGTATTGGCTTCGTAAAAGATAAAAATACGAAATTAAATGTACCGAACACATTGCTGAAAAAGGACATCAGAGATGTAACAGCACAGCCTACATATAAAGTATTTGCTGTAATATCAAAACACTATACAGATGAGAAATATACAAATCTTGTGAAGATGGACAAAAGTATTGATTTGAAAGAGTGTTGTTTCTCAGAAACAATAGAAAATATGATAGATAGAGAAAATCTATAATGAAATATAAAGAAACCATGCTACTGCTTTTTGTAACAGTATCATGGTTTTATTGTTTGTCGTCTATATTTTAAGTTGATTATTACTTTACAAAATTGGCAATGTTATAATTATCATTGATTTTAGAAGAAGGGAGTATCGAGGGAAATTAGTGGAACTGGTTTTGCAAGCATAGCGTTTGGATATCCAAACGCACTTTGGGAGCCCCCCAAACCCCATTTGTTGGCTTTACAAAGTAGGAATTTTTTGCTCAAGATAAAAAGAGAGTGCGTAAGCGGAAAGAAATCAAATTATGCTTACGCACTTTGTGCCTCACTTTTGCTCGGTGGTTAGCAGTTTGTGAATTATTGGGATGAAGCAATATAACTGTTTTGAGAAAACGGGATATTTTTTATATTAGTAGTTTAAACATTATAGTTCTGTGTTGTGCGATTTTTGCCTGGATTGAACAGGATGTTTTTTTTGCAATTCCTGTTTCCTCTGATATTCAAGTTCCCAGGTACGATGAGAGAAGCTATAGGGATCTTCCATATTGAGATCATCCACTTCATGGGTTGCGATATCACGATAGTGATAGTCATAATATTCACCAAAAGTACCTTTGAGCTGCTCAATCAGTTTCTCTCGGAAAGTAGGTCGTATCTGGATTCTGGCATCCAGTAATTCTGTATATTGCTCTGGTTTAGGCCGGAGTTTTTCCTCTTGGAAAGCGACAGCATCTTTTTCAAGCTGCTCTTTGAGAGCCATATCCTGAGAATCGAGAATATCCAGATTCTTATCCATCTGGTCGTATTTTCTGGAAAGGCTCGCCATATCTTTCTCTGTGGAGCATTCAGCCTGAAACAGCAGCTGTTCTTTGGCAGATTTCAGTTCCTCGATTTCTTCTGTTACGGTTGTAAGCTGCTGGTTTAACTTTATATGCTGGAAAGGATTTAGAATACTGGTTTTACTTTTTTGCACATTTAGTTCTTTCTTTTCAGTAACTTTCGCTTTGAGCTTTTTCTTAATGGTATCATATTTATTTAGGATAGGACGAAAATGCTGCATCCAGTCATGGATCACTTCTTTTTGCATTTCATTATGAAGTAAATGATATTGTGTAAAAATCATATGATTGCGGATTGCTTCTAATGTTTCTGCAATTACCGGAATAGATTTTTCGACAGCTTGAACCAATTTTTTTATCTGTGTTTTTAATTCCCGTAGTATTCTGTTATCCGCACGAACCCGACGGTTGATTTCACACCGGTCTGCTATCATGCCTTTCTTTTCCATATTCTGGGCAATGTAGCCTTCGTGGATGGTTGGCTGTTCAGTGATTCCCTGAGCTGCAAAACTGCGGTGATCAATGGCGGCATTTATCTGATTAAGGGCAAGCATTTTATTTACGGCATCTGCCCAGTTTGCTCTCCAGAGGCAGAGCTGTTCCTCACTGTTCCATTGTTCGGAAATCGGGTTTTGTCTGCCATACCGGGTGCTTTTTGGATGTTTGTCGATACGTTCATAACCTTTCTCCTGTGCTGCCGAGGGAGTCAGATATACTTTCTTTTTCCCAGCTTTATAACGATACTGTTTTTCCCAGCCCTCTTTCTGAGCATCCTTAAATTCAGAAGCAGTAAATCCCTTTTCCTCTCCATCTTTGATGCATAGATATTCTTTTTCGGTTTTATACTGCCATGTTCCGTTTTCGTTTAATGGACGGACAGTAAGTAGAATGTGTGCATGGGGATTGTGACCATCTGTATCGTGAATGGCGAAATCGGCACACATTCCCATATCTACAAAATTCTTTTGAATAAAATTCTGAAGAAGAGAAATATTGCTGT